>Ga0268256_1000545_pt1 | contig 30954 bp, 22 predicted proteins | sample AgamicAtAmrz_FD_200247 | JGI IMG/M metagenome (GOLD analysis project Ga0268256, IMG submission 200247) | Agave microbial communities from Guanajuato, Mexico - At.Am.rz (v2) (version 3) | ecosystem: Host-associated > Plants > Roots > Rhizosphere | place: Guanajato, Mexico | collected 2012-06-07 | reverse complement strand
AAAGGATGTACGACGAATGGCGCGAGCTGGCCTCTTTTTCTGGTGCACCGCAGCTATATACTGACTACATAACTATCGCTGGTAGCCTCTAGCCTGGTATTCCCCTTCTCCTGACAGAGAAGGGGAATCTCACGACGAAAGCAGTTTTTCCGTCGTTTCCCCATTTTCGATATCAGAGATCGAACACGGGAATACCTGAAGTATTGCATTAACGGCAATAACCATTGATATGCACAGTATGAACCGGGGAAATTGCACCATTTACCACTGGACTGGTCCGCATTTCGATTACCGCTTTATTTCACTGAAAGAGATGTGAAAGCTCTGACTGAGCAAATGAATAGTCTGCACACTAGAACAACTTTTGGGGGCCTCGTTTTTCATTGAACAGGATAAGCCCCCACTAAGGCCCCAAGTGTTTATTGATTCACCTTGAAATGGGTAGACATCAGTTGACGTCGCATAGCCAGAATAGAGGGTTTACCACTGGTTATAAGAGGGTTTTATTGAATTTGGTAGATGTCAGGCGAGGTGTGTATGGTGTCCCCTGCAGGAATCGAACTAGTAATTAATTTACTGATTTTAGAAGGTTTATATTGAAGTTAAACCTTTTATACCATCATAGATACCAACACTCAAAATTACTTTAAAACTGTTATGAGACACTGAAAAAAGCGTCTTGATTATACCCAATTTTATCATCCGTTGTTACTGTTTCACAGCTTGTTGATTGAAGAGCTGGTTCAAGGTGATGATGAGCTGACTTCTACATTGAGCTATAAAAAACACAAATGTAAGGCCTCGGTATGGATACGGTTCAGATCTACAAAGAGCTACAGGCTTGGTTTGACTACGACAACTATGTTGATGTTGAGTCTTGCACTTTAAAAGGCTTACATAAAGAGTTACAGGTCAGAAAGAACATCCTCGACTCAATTGAGCTTTTTGGAGAAGGGGATGTTTATTTTGACCGGATCCTTGCAGGTAAGCCTTTAATCAGTAAAACGTTTGATAGCAACACTCATCTGACGGAAAGCAAAACGCACATACGACAAGTCACCTTCAATCATGTTGAAGCACTCAAAAGATCTCTTGGGATGTTCTCTCAGGAATCGTTTGTCAAAGGAACTGATCAACTTAAGAAAGAGGTCAAAGAGCAGCCACTCACTCAAAGTATGAGAGCCGTTTTTCTGGGAACCAATGAAAGCCGCGTATACACCTACTTCGACCTCGAAAGCTCATCAGCTGAAGAAATCATAGGCTCGCTTCGTGCGCTACTCCCTGTGTGGAGGAAAGAGTATGGAATCAAGGGCAGGAAGCAAGAGGCTTTCGGGTTGGGAAAAATTCTAAAGTTGGCTGACTACCGTATCCTTCCAATGATGGATCTGCTTATGTGGGCTATGTTAAAAGATGTCTCTCATTCAAACACTCTCCTTTCCAGAGTGCTTTATCCTAAGCTCACAGATGAGGTTAGAGGAGACGAGCAACTAAAGGACACAGATCGTCCAATAGCTGAAAAAGCATTGTCAGGTGTGACCTGTAAGAATATTGAGAGTTTTATAAACAAAAACCCACATCTTATCAATGTGTCTTTATTACATTTAAGAAGCATATAATTTTATTGATAGCAATAATCAAGACTACCTTTGTTGAATGAATTTTAAATTTTGCTCAAGATGCATCAAATTTGTTGTGCTTGGTATTGGGAAAAGATTTGGAGAGTAGTTCAGTAGCCATGATATTTCAGCAGAGGCCCGTTGACTATCTTTTGACAAAATATCATCAGTCTTAGCTCCTGCTAAGCATTTTCCAATACCAAAAGGGGCATAAGGTACAAAAGCAATATTTTTAGTTTCACACCATTTAATTATCTCATGCGATTCTGTTTGATATAATCTGTTGAATTTATTTTGAATGGCTGCAATTCTTTCTATTTTATCAGCCTCTTTAATCTGTTGTAAGGTAACCTTGGAAAGCCCAATGTTCTTTATCTTACCTTCTTTCTTCATGTTAGACAGTTCATGTATCTGGACATAAAGTGGAATTTCTTCATCGATACGATGCAAATAGTATAAATCAATTGCTTCAAGTTTTAATCTAAGCAGACTGCCTTCAAGACACTTTCTGAGATATTTTGGTTCTCCGTTAGCCTGCCATTCTCCAGGCCCACCTCTTGTGAAACCACCTTTTGTAGCTATCAATAATTTTTCGCTATAGGGATAAAAAGCTTTTTTAATTATTTCTTCTGAAACATTAGGTCCATAAGCATCAGCAGTATCAAAATGTTGTATTCCTGACTCTGAAGCTAATCTTAATAAGCTGATTATTTCTTTCTCATTTGAGGGTGGACCCCATATACCAGGACCTGTAATTCTCATAGCACCGTAACCTAACCTACAAACATTTTTACCTGCTATATTTCCGAAAAAAGAGTGATTCATTCAATTTCCTAATTTTAGAGTTATTTCACTGTGTAATCTAAAAATTGTTTCTTGATGCTGATTAGATTTGAGCGTTGAAAAAATAAAAGGCATCCTTGTTTTTAAATTATGTAAGTGAAAATCTACACTTTTTCGAAAATCAAGATCGCAGTCACGTTCTGGTGCAAGCGGAATTAACGAATCCAATTTGGTTGCAAATAGATATGAATAACACTGAGAATGTTTGATAATAATTTTTTCTATGTTTTCTTTTTCCTTGATAATGCAAGATTCCTTTCTAAAATCCATTGCTGCATTCCAATACGCAAGTGCATCAAACTCAGGACGATCAACAATGATTACATCAGAATTCATCATTGCTTTCTCTCTTTCCTCTGATGTTTTTTTTATAAACCAAAGTGTTGAACTGTAATCGTGTTTTTTTAATAAAGGTATTCCCAGGCTATATGCTGTTTTACCAAATGATGGAACCAATGAAACTTTTATACCACTGGTTTTTAGTGTATCACTTAAAGCTTTGCAAAAAGAGCTTTTACCAGTTGAATGTGAGCCTGCTATACCTATCACTATTTGCATTACCAAAGTTCTCCTTGCTGTGGAGCTATAGGCTTATTTTTTTTGGAAATATTAACTTGGCATACTTGGCAAATTTCATTCCAATTTCGAAAGTCTGATTTTGATAATAAATAATTGAATAACTTTGATGTCGCTTGTGCGTCATAGCTTGCTCTATGAAAAGATTTCGACTTATTAAAGTGTAATTTTTTGTAATTAATAAGATTTTCAAGGGAATAGCTGGTAGCTTCCGGCAAAAAATGCTTAGCAAGTTTCATAGTATCAATGACACCCGCAGGTTCCCATTCAGGGATATGCGTTTTAATAATGTTATAATCGACTATAGCATTGTGTGCGATGAGCCAAGCTCCACTTAGATGACTATGAACTTCATCTTTTATTTCTTCCCAAACGGGGCAGTTTTCTACATCTGCATTTTTTAAACCATGTATTTTAGTTACTACTCTCTTAATAGGATTAGGTGGTTTGATTAACCAATTTTGTATATCATCTTTTTTATTGGATTCTAAATTAAATTTTAGAATTGATATTTCGATTAAATCTTGAGGGCTATGGCCATTACCTTCAGTATCAACAAAAAATATTGGTTCTGAAGGTAAATCTAAATTCTCATTTTTCATCACTAATGTTCCAGCCTGTTTCAGCTCTGCCATGACGTTTGTAAAAATGGGGTTTATCTTTATCATGAACTTGATATTCGAACGTATGTTGTAAGAAATATCTTTTCTGTTCATCAAGACCTTGAACAATTATAGCTTTATCAGTAATTACGGGGGGAGAAGTAGCACCAAGGTCTTTACACATATTCAATATAATATCATTATCAGGTTTATGCCATTTTTTCTGGCAGCGAAGAAGTTGCATTTGGGGACATATATCACAAATTTCATTAATGCCAAAATGACCATTATAATCAGCTTGTTTATGGACAAACGATACTCCACATGATGTTTTTCTGAAAATTGGAGTAGAATCTGAGTTATGTGAATTGAAAAAATTTAGGATCTTTTTTTCACTATACTCAGGCAGTATCTTTCTACGCATTGTTTTTTGATATAGATCAGGTAGATTATTCCTCTTATAATAATCAGAAATCTCATCCCTGTAGAATAGTCCGCTAAAAACTATCGCGTGTGCATGCATGGTTAAATTTTTTATTTTTAACAGATCTTCGTCAGAGTCGTTAAGGCCTGGAATAATAGGTCTCCAGTATAGAATGACTTTATAGTTGACTGAGTTTTTGAATAACATAATTAACGAATCTGAAGCGATTTTGGAATTTACTGGTTCTATTTTTTCATCTTCAATTCCTGAATAAGTAATAAGAATAGTTAGTTTGATGTTTTTTAATTCATTAAATCTTTTGCAATCATCTTCTGTTACTTTCCAGCGTGTAATTAATATAACATTATTCTTTAGACCGAGATTATCTAAAAGATGCAATACATTATGAGTATGCTTTTTTACTTTGGGTAGCATAGGATCAGTCGCCCTATTAAACAATTGAATAGGTGTGATATCTTTCTGAAAATAGGCATGATTAATAAGAGATCTAACAGCAGTTTCATCACTACATAATGCTTTAGGAACTCTTTGCTCAAAATTTCCAAAAAGGTGTCTGACACAATAGCTACAGTCGAGTGGACAACCAACAATATGGTTCAGACTCAAACCGCTTTTCCTATACTCGACAATTGATTTCAACGATTGATTGATTTCTTTAAGTTGGTCGATGCTAAGTATCTCTATGAATTGCTTCATTTTTTACCTAAGTATTATTATTAAATTATTCTAATGTATGTTAATGAGTTTTTTTTTAAATTCAACAAATATTAGGAATCAAGGCTGTTTCGATTGGTTAAATGTCGTTGAAATTGAAAATTTGTTCATTAATCAAGGTTTGTGGTAAGTTTCACAATAAATTAATTTAGTCAAGAGATGTTATAAAAAAAATAGATTCATTAGAAATATTCTGCGTGAACGCCTTTAGAAAACAATGTCCACTACATCCCTTCAAAGCCTGTTCCCGTCTACTTAGTATCAACTCATCGACAAGACGAGGAGATACAATCATGAACACATCTACTAAACAAACCACACGACTCATCCGCTTACCAGAAGTCATGCATAAAACGGGTTACAAGAAAGCATGGATTTACCGATTGATTTATGAAAATAAATTCCCTAAAACTATCAAGCTGGGAGCAATGCCTGTAGCTTTCATTGAGATTGAAGTCGATGAGTGGATTTCTGACACCATTAGCAATTCGAGAACAGCTTCATAGTTAGGCTCCAGATGAACAACATCGACAAAGTGAGGACAATGTGGAAATTAAAGAATTCCTGAAAATTGGAAACCTTTCAAGGCTTGTGAGTCAAAAAAACTTCGATAAGATTTTCGATGCTGAAGCTATCAGGTTATTACCTGTGAATACATTTATTAAGAAATCCGTGGACTGTATAAGCTATTACCTCGAAGATAGCGAATACAATTCATTCCAAGTTTTACCTGAGTTATGAATCGCCACGGATAATCTAGACACTTCCGAGCCGTTGATAATACTGGTTTTTATATTCTGTCGGTGATGTCTGATCGCTCGAATCATGCCGACGCTTACTGTTATAAAACATTTTGATGTAATCAAAAATATCATTGCGGGGTTCTTCCCGCGTTCCGTAGATCTTTTTCTTTATCCGTTCGCGTTTCAGCAACTGGAAAAAGCTTTCTGCAACCGCATTATCGTGGCAGTTACCGCGACGGCTCATGCTGCCCTCCAGGCTGTGTGATTTCAGGAATGATTGCCACTCATGGCTTGTGTACTGACTGCCCTGGTCCGAATGAACCAGCACCTGTTTCTGGGGATTACGCCGCCATACAGCCATCAGAAGCGCATTCAGGACAATGTCGTTTGTCATCCGGGATTGCATTGACCAGCCAATAATTTTGCGTGAGAACAGATCAACAACCACGGCAAGATACAGCCAGCCTTCGTGGGTCCTGGTGTAAGTTATGTCCGTTACCCAACGCTCATCCGGAGCATCCGGATTGAACTGTCGCTGGAGCCTGTTGGGCGACACGATATTGGCCTCGCCTTTACATGCCCGCGGGCTCCGGTAGCCGACCTGAGCCTTTATTCCGGCACGTTTCATCAGTCGCCAGACTCTGTTGACTCCGCACTGTTGCCCGCAGATCCAGATGGATCTTGCGATAACCATAGACGCATCCCGATTCCAGCCAGAACTGTTTAATCTGTCCCGTCAGTCTCAGATCTGCCTGATGGCGTTGTGAATGCGGCTGCTGAAGCCAGGCGTAAAAACCACTGGGATGAACATCCAGCACCCGACAGAGCAGGCGAACAGGCCAGCAACGTGTGTTTTCACGGATAAAGGCGTACCTCAGTCGGACAGCTTTGCGAAGTACGCCGCGGCTTTTTTTAATATGTCCCGTTCGTCGGTAACCCGCTTCAGCTCTTTCTGGAGACGGCGGATCTCGGCCTGAGTATCTGACTATTCTTTATGAGTGGAAGAATCCGGATCGTACTTCTTTATCCAGGCGTAAAGGCTGTGGGTGGTGATATCAAGACGTGTTGCAACGCTGGAAACAGAATAACCACGATCAACAACCTGTTTGACTGCTTCAATTTTAAACTCTTCGGGATAACGCTTACCGCTCATGGGCACCTCTCTTTAAGCCATCTTAAATGACTCTGAGGTGTCTGTTAAACCCCTAGCGATTCAGAGCTTATCTTACCAGTAGCTACCCAAAACCTCGTTTCAGGTCATTACGTCAGGCACTATTCTGTGTAAAATCAGAGCTAACCCAATTTCGTGGAGTGCCCTGCTATGGCTGGCGTGAACAAAACGCACCTGACTGAAACAGACATCATTACTAAATTCATCCTTCCTGCGGTTAAGGATGCGGGCTGGGATGTGATGTCGCAGATTCGGCAGGAAGTGAAACTTCGCGATGGCAAGATTGTAGTCCGTGGCAAACTGGCGTCACGTATCAAAGTTAAGTCTGCCGATATCGTGCTGTACCACAAACCTAACTTGCCATTAGCAGTTATCGAAGCCAAGGCTAACAAGCACGCCATCAGTAAAGGGATGCAGCAGGGACTGGACTACGCAAGCCTGCTCGATGTTCCCTTTGTATTTGCCTCCAACGGTGATGGATTCATCTTCCACGATAAAACCAATCCGCAGCAGCTCGAATCCGAAATTGCCCTCAGTGACTTCCCAACACCTGAACAACTCTGGCAAAAATACTGTGCCTGGAAAGGGTTCACTCAGGAGCAGTTACCCGTTATCAGTCAGGACTATTTTGACGACGGTAGCGGGAAAGCTCCTCGTTACTATCAGATGCAGGCGATTAACCGAACGGTGGATGCCGTATCGGCAGGTAAGAACCGTATTTTGCTGGTCATGGCCACGGGTACGGGCAAAACGTATACCGCGTTCCAGATAATCTGGAGGCTGTGGAAAGCTAAAAACAAAAAACGCATTCTATTCTTGGCGGACCGCAACATCCTGGTTGATCAAACTAAACGTAACGACTTTCAGCCGTTCGGTAATGCGATGACTAAAGTTACCGGGCGCACCATCGATCCGGCTTATGAGGTGCATCTGGCGCTGTACCAGGCCATTACCGGACCAGAAGAACACCAGAAAGCCTATAAACAGGTGGCGCCTGATTTCTTCGACCTGATTGTCATTGACGAATGCCACCGTGGCAGCGCTTCTGAAGATTCAGCCTGGCGAGAGATTCTGGAGTATTTCGGCAGCGCCACTCAGGTCGGTCTGACGGCAACGCCAAAAGAAACGGAAGACGTCTCCAATATCGATTACTTCGGTGAGCCGGTTTACACCTATTCGCTGAAAGAGGGTATTGAAGACGGTTTCCTCGCACCTTACAAAGTCGTGCGCGTTGATATCGACGTTGATGTCCAGGGCTGGAGGCCCGTCAAAGGTCAACTGGATAAATACGGCGAAGAGATTGAGGACCGTATTTACAACCTGAAAGATTTTGATCGCACGCTGGTGATTGATGAGCGCACCATGCTGGTGGCGCAGACCATCACCGATTACCTGAAACGTACCAACCCGATGGATAAAACCATCGTTTTCTGCAATGACATCGATCACGCCGATCGAATGCGCCATGCACTGGTGGTGCTCAACCCCGAGCAGGTGTTGAAGAACAAAAAGTACGTGATGAAAATCACCGGCGACGATGATATCGGCAAGGCGCAACTGGATAACTTTATCAATCCTAAAAAAGCCTACCCGGTTATCGCGACAACGTCAGAATTGATGACCACTGGCGTTGATGCGCAGACCTGCAAGCTGGTGGTATTAGATCAAAACATTCAGTCGATGACCAAGTTTAAACAGATCATTGGGCGCGGCACGCGCATCAACGAAAAACACGGCAAGCTGTGGTTCACTATTCTCGATTTCAAAAAAGCGACCGAGCTGTTTGCCGACCCACGCTTTGATGGCCTGCCAGAAAAGGTGCTGGTGGTAAAACCCGGTGATATTTCTGACAAAAATTCAGACTTCAATGAACAACTGGATGCGGAAAATAACGCTGATGGCGGTGATAATGACGCCAGTGAAGCGCGAGAAGACGTCGCTGACTATCAGGTCAATCGTGACAAGCAAGCGGGCAACGGTGAGTTCCATGACGATGATGAAAACAAAGTCCGCAAATTCTATGTGAATGGCGTGGATGTAAAAGTGCTGGCTAAGCGCGTTCAGTATTACGATTCTGATGGCAAACTGGTGACTGAATCTTTCCAGGATTACACCCGCAAAACGATGCTCAAAGATAGCGAATACGCCTCACTGGATAGCTTCGTGCGCAAATGGCAGGATGCACCACGCAAACAGGTGATCATCGAAGAACTGGAGCAACTGGGGATTCTGTGGGACGTGCTGGCCGAAGAGGTGGGTAAAGATCTCGACCCGTTTGATTTGCTCTGCCATGTGGTGTACGGTCAGCCGCCGTTAACCCGGCAGGAACGCGTGGCCAATGTACGTAAGCGCAATTACTTCACCAAATACGCCGAGCCAGCACAGCAGGTACTTAACACGTTGTTGGATAAATACGCCGATGAAGGGGTTCAGGAAATTGAGGACGTTCAGGTACTCAAACTGAAGCCGTTCGATACGCTGGGTCGTCCGATAGAAATCATCAAAACCCGCTTTGGTGACAAAAAGGCGTATGAGCAAGCCGTTAATGAACTGGAAAATGAAATCTACCAGTTACCGCCACGCTCAGCCTGATAACGTATAAATACATTGCCACTGGCCGCGTCTGCGACCGGTGGCATCCTTTTTTAAGTATGGAAAGAAAACATGTCGATTAGCTCAGTCATTAAATCCCTTCAGGACATTATGCGTAAAGACGCCGGTGTGGACGGCGATGCCCAGCGTCTGGGGCAGCTTTCATGGCTGCTGTTTTTGAAGATTTTTGATACCCAGGAAGAAGAGCTGGAACTGGAGCAGGATGACTACCAGTTCCCGATTCCCCAGCGCTATTTATGGCGTAGCTGGGCGGCGAACAGCGAAGGCATCACCGGTGATGCGTTGCTGGAATTTGTGAACGACGACCTGTTCCCGACGTTGAAAAACCTCACCGCGCCGATCGATAAGAACCCGCGTGGCTTTGTGGTCAAACAAGCGTTCAGCGATGCCTACAACTACATGAAAAACGGTACGCTGCTGCGCCAGGTGATCAACAAGCTCAATGAAATCGACTTCAGCAGCAGCCAGGAACGTCATCTGTTTGGCGATATCTACGAACAGATCCTGCGCGACCTGCAAAGCGCCGGGAATGCGGGTGAGTTCTACACCCCGCGTGCGGTGACACGTTTTATGGTCAACCGCATAGATCCAAAGCTGGGTGAGTCGATTATGGACCCGGCGTGCGGCACCGGCGGCTTCCTCGCCTGCGCTTTTGACCATGTGAAAGAGCATTACGTCAAAACGACCGAAGATCATAAAACCCTACAACAGCAGATATATGGCGTAGAGAAGAAGCAACTTCCGCACCTGCTATGTACCACCAATATGCTTTTACACGGCATTGAAGTGCCGGTGCAAATCCGTCACGACAACACGCTGAATAAACCGCTCTCTTCCTGGGATGAGCAGGTCGATGTAATTGTTACCAACCCACCGTTTGGCGGCACAGAAGAAGACGGCATTGAGAAAAACTTCCCGGCGGAAATGCAGACCCGTGAAACCGCTGATCTGTTCCTGCAACTGATTATCGAAGTGCTGGCTGACAAAGGCCGCGCGGCGGTGGTGCTGCCGGACGGTACGCTGTTTGGTGAAGGCGTAAAAACTAAAATCAAAAAACTGCTCACCGAAGAGTGCAACCTGCACACCATCGTGCGGTTGCCGAACGGCGTGTTTAACCCGTACACCGGCATTAAAACCAATATTCTGTTCTTCACCAAAGGCCAGCCAACTAAAGAGGTATGGTTCTACGAGCACCCGTACCCGGATGGGGTGAAGAACTACAGCAAAACCAAGCCGATGAAGTTTGAAGAGTTCCAGGCGGAAATCGACTGGTGGGGGAATGAAGCTGACGATTTTGCCAGCCGCGAAGAAAACAACCAGGCGTGGAAAGTGGGCATCGACGACATCATTGCCCGCAACTTCAACCTTGATATCAAGAACCCGTATCAGGGTGAAACCATCAGCCACGATCCGGATGAACTGCTGGCGCAGTACCAGACGCAGCAGGCGGAAATCGGCGAGCTGCGTAACCAGTTGCGCGATATCCTTGGTGCGGCTCTGGCGGGTAACAAGGGGGCGAACTGATGACCGTTGAAAAGCTGATCACCGACCATATTGATATTTGGTCCTCTGCGCTGCAAACCCGCTCCACTGCCGGGCGCGGCAGTAACGGTAAAATCGACCTCTATGGCATTAAGAAACTGCGCGAGCTGATTCTGGAACTGGCGGTGCGTGGCAAACTGGTGCCACAGGATCCAAATGATGAACCGGCGTCTGAGCTGTTAAAGCGTATTGCCGCAGTGAAAGCGGAGCTGGTGAAGCAGGGGAAGATTAAAAAGCAGAAGCCGCTGCCGGAAATTAGCGAGGATGAGAAGCCGTTTGAATTACCGGTAGGGTGGGAGTGGCAAAGATTGATCGAGTTGGGTTCATGGGCTATAGGCTCAGGGTTTCCAACTTCTATTCAAAGCATTACCTCTGAAGATATTCTGATGTGTAAAGTTAGTGACATGAATCTTCAAGGAAATGAAAAATATATTAAAGCTACAAACAATACTATCTCCGAGGAATCGGCTATTCAGAGGAAAATAAATGTTTCCGAACCCGGAACGGTAATATTTCCTAAAATTGGTGGAGCTATTGCTACAAATAAAAGGCGGATACTTGTCAAAAAAACAGCTATTGATAATAACTGCTTAGGGATAAGACCTTTTCAGCAAATAAATCTTGAGTGGTTTTTTTTAATCCTGAACGCCATTGATATGGCGAAGTATCAATCAGGAACATCTGTACCTGCTATAAATCAGAGCGTGATTGGCAATATTGTTATTGCTCTTCCATCTGAGTATATGCAAGCCAGAATAGTAGCAAAAGTTGAAGAGTTAATGTCCCTCTGCGACCAACTAGAACAGCAATCCCTCACCAGTCTGGATGCCCATCAGCAACTGGTGGAAACCCTGCTGGCGACGCTGACCGACAGCCAAAATGCCGAAGAACTCGCCGAAAACTGGGCGCGAATCAGCCAGTATTTCGACACACTGTTTACCACCGAAGCGAGTATTGATGCGCTTAAGCAAACTATTCTACAACTGGCGGTGATGGGTAAACTTGTGTCGCAAGATCCTAACGACGAACCTGCATCTGAACTGCTTAAACGTGTTGAGCAGGAAAAAGTGCAACTGGTGAAAGAAGGCAAAATTAAAAAGCAAAAACCTTTGCCGCCAGTGAGTGATGATGAGAAACCATTTGAGTTACCAATAGGATGGGAATGGTGTCGCATTGGAGAAATTATTGCAAACATGGATGCTGGTTGGAGTCCCGCCTGTTCTCCTGAGCCATCACCCAATGAAGATATTTGGGGAGTGTTGAAAACTACTGCAGTACAAAGTTTGGAGTATAGAGAACAGGAAAATAAAACTTTACCTAATAGTAAACTGCCCCGACCTCAATATGAGGTTCATGATGGTGATATCTTAGTAACAAGAGCGGGACCAAAGAACAGAGTTGGTGTTTCGTGTTTAGTTGAAAAGACACGTTCCAAGTTAATGATATCGGACAAAATCATCAGGTTTCATTTAATTTCAGATGATATATCAGCAAAATATATTTCATTATGCCTTAACCGTGGGGTGACAGCTGATTATTTGGAAGCATCGAAGTCTGGGATGGCTGAAAGCCAAATGAATATATCTCAAGAAAATTTGAGGTCAGCTCCGATAGCTCTTCCTCCTACAGCAATTCAATTGAAGGTGATATCCACTATTGAAGATTTTTTCAAAGTATGTGACCAACTCAAATCCCGTCTGCAATCCGCCCAGCAAACCCAGCTCCACCTGGCGGATGCGCTCACCGATGCAGCATTAAACTAAGGAACAGAAGATGCCGGTTCATCATGCTATCTGGCGGATAGGGGAGCATCCCCAGCCGCTCACCATCAGCAAACTAGCCAGCGAGCAACTGCTGGAGAAGATGATTTTAAACGATCCGACGATTCTCTCCGATCAGTGGATGATCATCGGCCATCAGGAAAATACGCTCGATAAAGGGCGTATCGACCTGCTGGCGATTGCGCCGGATGCCTCGCTGATCCTGATTGAGCTCAAGCGCGACCGCACGCCGCGTGAAGTGGTTGCTCAGGCGCTGGATTACGCCTCCTGGGTGGATGATTTAACCGCCGATCGCCTGTCGCAGATTTATGAAAAATTTTCCGGTGGCGGAAATCTGGGGGAGGTATTTAAGCAACGCTTTAATGCCGAACTGGAAGAAGAGTCGCTCAATCAGTCGCATCAAATCATTATCGTGGCGGCGGAGCTGGATCCCTCCACCGAACGTATCGTCGACTATCTGAGTAAGAATGGCATCTCGATTAACGTTTTGTTCTTTAAAGTATTCCAGCATGGTGATGAACAGTTCTTAAGCCGCGCCTGGCTTATCGACCCGAGCGAAACGCAAACCAATGCCGCACAGGCCACTGCTACAAGTGCTAATGCGAAGGAACCCTGGAACGGTGAGTTTTATGTCTCGTTTGGCGATTCAAATAGTCGCGTCTGGGAAGAGGCGCGCCGCTACGGGTTTATCAGCGCAGGTGGCGGGAGCTGGTATAGTCAGACGTTAAAACAGCTTCAGCCTGGCAACCGCGTCTGGGTGAAAATTCCGGCAACGGGTTACGTCGGCGTCGGTATTGTACAGAGCGCCGTTGAACCTGCCAGTAGCTTCACCATCAACACTGACGACGGCGAAAAGCGGGCGATGGATGTACTCAAGTACAGCGATCTCTATCACCGGAATGCGGATGACCCCGACAAGTCCGAGTATTTTGTCCCCGTGAAATGGCTGGAAACCCGCAGTGAACAAGAGGCGGTGAACGAGGTCGGATTCTTCGGCAATCAAAACACAGTGTGTAAGCCCACAACGCCGAAATGGCGTCATACGGTCGAAAAATTAAAACTCTATTTTAAAAACTGGGATGGTCAAGTGTAAAATCCCATCCTGACAAAAGGCCTTTTCAGGCCTTTTGTCATTTCTTCCCGTTAGAACCTTATCGAGACGCGCAAGGGAGAGTCGCGCCCACCTGATTTTACGCTAGCGCTCTGCTAGTGGCAGCCAGCTCGCAGGGAGTGAGTTGACCGTGTTTAACGCCCAACCGAGGGGCGTAAATTGCACACAGAGGTTAATGATGGCTAAAGCGCACTCCACGCCGCTCAACGACATTGCGACTATCGCTACGAATTTAAAAGACCGTTATAAAAACGGCTTCCCTGTTTTGAAAGAAATTGTGCAAAACGCGGATGATGCGCAGGCATCATCGTTAATTTTTGGCTGGAGTCCGGGTATTGCCGGATCCGATCATCCGTTACTGGGTGATCCTGCGCTTTTCTTTATTAATAATGCGCCGCTGACGTCAGAAGATGTCGAGGGTATCCTCTCGATTGGCATTGGCACCAAACCGGGTGACAACAATGCGGTGGGGAAATTTGGACTTGGAATGAAAAGCCTGTTCCATCTCGGGGAAGTCTTCTTTTATCAGGCTTTTGACTGGCGTGCAGCTCCGGCCAAGTCCGACGTTTTTAACCCTTGGGACAGCTACAGACCTGCCTGGGCGGAGGTGAGCGAGCAGGATAAAATTCGTCTTGAGGATGAAGTCCGCGCGATTACACAAAATGAGTGCGAGGGTTATTTCGTTGTCTGGGTTCCGCTGCGTTCAGAGAGCATCTATCTGGCCCGCCAGGATGATGAAAACTTTATTATTGTCGGCGAAGACTATGGTCATGAAGTGCCGGATTTTATTTCCGACCCGGGACTCAGGGATAAGCTCGCCAGCCTGCTGCCGCTGATGAAAACCTTGCAGTACATTGAGTTGGTTGTGAAAACCGGGCAGGAGTATCAGCGTCAAATACATATCTCGCTGCCTGAAAAGGCAACTCGCCCGCTATTTACCCGGCTTGACGGGGCCGGTGAGTGGCAAGGTCATATTACTGTTCATGGTATTGGCTCGCAGAGCTCCCAACAAAAATTCTATGTCGGGCACGAAGTCTTGTTAAACACGCCTGAGTTTTCTGCCCTGAAATCACATCGAACCTGGCCATTCAGCTATTCACGAGAAGGTAAGAAGACCGCCGATAAAGCGCTGCCTCATGCTGCGGTAGTGATGTTGGCGGAAAAAGTGCCTGAAGGAGAGGCGACGCTGACGGTGGAATGGGCGGTGTTTTTACCTTTGGGTGAGCAGGACACCGCGCAGCATGCGCAGAAACAGACATTCCCTCTTTCTGGTCAGTACTCATATCAAATAATTCTGCACGGCTACTTTTTCATCGATGCCGGGCGAGTGGGTATCCAAGGACTGGCTACGCTCACCAGCCCTACGCCGTTATTCAATGCCCCGGACTCTCCTGGCCAGGAACAACTGGTTCAGGAATGGAACCGCTGTCTTGCTACTCAGGGAACGTTGCCGCTATTACCGAAAGCACTTGCCTCGCTTATATCGCTTATTCACGCCGGAGATGCGGAAAAAGCGGCAATTTCGGATGGTGTGCGTAGGGCTTTACGCAACAATAATGCCTGGCTTCACTGGGTAACGTTGTACCACCTCTGGGTATGCGAACTGACGCGGGATGGAAGTCAGTGGTGTTTAGTTGATGCGAACACTCCCGTTCGTCTGTTGCCTGCCACACCTTCAGATGAAGCGCATCGCCCCTGGGAAGTGCTGCCCGCGCTGGAAAGCCTGGGTGTAACGCATAGATTTATCGATGAAACGCAGCCGAATATCTATAACGAATTTAAAAGTAAGTGGCAGTTGTCAGAGATTCAAGCGTTGCTACAGGCCATACCATCAATAGTGTTTACAGCACCAAAGCTCACGAACTATCTCAATCAACTGCTGAAAGCGTTGCCGATTGCGTCGGATAATTATTCCCGTGACCTGATGTCGTTGCTCAGGAAAACGTTCTCTGACGTGCCGTTGGTGGAGCTTTCACGAAACCAGACGGCGATCGGTGAATTGATGGCGCTCATTCGGCCGACCTGGCGTTACAGAATTGCCATTGACCGTCAGGAGCAGGCCCTGTGGGAAACGCTTGGCCGTACGGTTATGGATACGCTGCTGGTGCCCGCTTTTCTCGATAACAGTAAAGAGCCCGCCAGTGCCTCTTTAAACTGGGAGACCGTCGGGAGCCTGCTGCAGGCGATGCAGGCGCAGGCTTCTGCCAGCGATGACTTTGAAAAACTGGTGCGGGATTTTATCGGCAAACTCTCCGCTCCCGATCGACTGGAGTTGTACCGCCGGTTTGATACATTGAAGATCTTTAAGGTTTCGCAGCCCACCGGTGCGCCATATCTTGAAACGCGCCGTCATCTGCTTGACTTAAAACAAAAGCGCAGAGTCTTCAAACGTGGAGGCAGCGCCAACTTTGGCGTGGGGTTAAGCGCATTGTTGCAGCAGGCGCTGATCGAAAAAGAGGTCGTCCTGATCACCAATGATATTAATCAGACCCTATTTGGTGGTTCAGAATATTCAGAAGCGCAGGAGTGTGACAGCGAGGGTGTGGTCCATCTGCTTGAGCTTCACCCTCGTCTGGATTTGCCGGCAAAACGCATTGACTTGCTTAATAAAATGGCTGCGGACGGTGACAAATTCGGCCCCAGAGAGCGGCTTGCCTATCGCTATCTGATGCACGGTAATTCGGCTGATACCGGCGAGACTGAATTGTGGAAAGCGGGTAAGGCGCATCCTGTATGGGCAAAAATACTTTCTGATGCTAATTCACAACAGCGTAAGTGGACCATTATTTCGCCAGAGATTGAGCAGAACCTCGGGCTGACTCCCGGATTCGAGAAGGCGCTCAGGCTTGATAGTGTAACGCCGGATCATGTGATCCAGCGCTTCAAAGAAAGCCTTGAATATCTGGAGTTTGATGACTTATCTGCAGAAGATGCGGAAGAAGTTCTGTTGCACATTGGGCGCGCTATGGGTGAAACAATGTGGCGGCAGATGGCGCTTCATCGTAGGGAAGGCAAAGAGGGGTACATATCCCTTGATGAGCGTTGTTTCTTACGTGGGGGGCGCATTGAACTGCCCACTGAATTGAATGACAACGTGACGTTCATCCAGTCCGCCAACCAACCGGAAGTGCAGGAGCAGCAGCGCAAATATCTGCCAATGGTGAACGCTGAGCATGCAATCATGCTGGCTTTATCTGAGCCGAATCCGGGACAATTCTGCGATTTTATCCTGCAATTGTTAATGCAGCCGACGAATGACGTGTCTTCAGAGAGAGCGTTCAACAACCTGCGCAGCCAGAAATGGCTTTTGCACCGTGGTGTGGCGATAGCACCAGAAAATATTCTGGATATCAGCGCGAAAGACTATCCGGAGATCGCGAAGCTGACTGAAGCGACGCCGCGCATCGCTCTGCTTGAGGATATTGTTCTATCAGATGACGCTAACCGTGCGCTGAGTCCATGGGGCGTGCGAGGTAAGGCTGCGTTTTACAAAGCGCTCACTGTGGCAGGTACACTTCCGCTTTATGCTATCGGCAGCAGCTTACGTCTCACTGACACGATTATTCTTCAGGCCAGTGACAGATCTTACGCGTTTGATAACTTTGACGGCTGGCGGCTTTTAATTGAGTGCCTCAAAGGTGCTGAGTCACTTGAGGGCAATGAGGCCATCAACGCGCTGAGTTTTGCGCATCCGGTGACAGACAAGATAGTTTCCAGCTACCGATGTCTCGTCGACAGCATGAATCCAACCCAAGGCTTTGAATTGCGTAAAGCGCTGTTAAGCTCGCTGTGTCATACCCATTCAGAACCCGCCAGCGTACTGCGTTCAATGCAGCTCAGGACGGCAGCGGATACCTGGGCGTTAGCCACCGATCTCTGTTATGGCGTAACGGGCGCAGAACGTAGTGCTGTTCTACATGATGACGACTGGGCGTATTTGTCCCCCTGGCTGCAGGCTAATGACTTGTCGGTAGACAGTACTGAGTCCGAAGGGCATCTCAGTCATGTTGAGTATTCTGCCAGTGTCTTAAGGGAATACTTTGCGCCCTGGGAACGTTGGGTTCCACGTAAGGCAATCGCTGCGCTGCTGGCCTTGCTGGCGGGGAATCGTAAGGTTCGTAAGCTGTGTGAAAGTTACCTGGGGCTGCAAAGTTATGCCCTGTTCGTGAATGAACTGTCGCAAGACAGTAAACCCTTAACCAACCATGACGCTCACTTTGCTGGGTTAACGCTCTTACAGTGTATTGAGAAATATGCCTTTGCCGTGAAGGTTTACGAAGAAAACACGTTGCAGGTTCACTCACTGTTCCAGGAACGTTTGACCGTGGCGCTGGCAACTGACCTGGATACGATCTTTGTGGGTCAGCACGGCTACGCTTTTTATACCGGCCAGGCACCGCAAATCTTCATTCGCCGATTTTCCCCAGACCAGTACACGCCTCAGCAACTTTTGGCGATTCTGAAACGCAGCACCAGTTGGCTGCAGGAAGGTATTTATCTGCAGAGGGCAAGGCTGGACACGCTCTGGCAATCCTTTGAGCAGGCCGAGCAGCTGGATGTGAATATCGCTCGCGTCACAATTCTGAATAGCATCGTAGAACGCCTGAAAACGCTGGGCCTTAAAAACTCTCAGCTTAACGTCTTAATGAGAGCTTATGAGAGTGAACTTCATTCTCTTGCTGAAAAGAGCGACGGTAAGTCACTTCACAGCTCGAAACTTACTGACATTGTCTATGAGATTGCAGATGCCATTCGGGATCGGCCTGAACTGCGGGCTGAAATATTAACTGCGGTCAGAAAACGCATAGAGGATGCGCAGTACCAACCATCAAGCGTTCCTTTTGAACTGTTCCAGAATGCCGATGATGCGGTAGAAGAGTTGTTTACGCTGGACAGTGAGGCTCGTAATGAGCGCGAGCACGAGAAATTTATGGTGAAGCAGCAAAACGGCGGATTGTCCTTTTTTAACTGGGGGCGCGAAATCAACCGCTTCCAGAGTGTAAAGAATGAGCAAATTGAAAACATACATGATGGCTATAAAAACGATCTGAAAAAAATGCTGGCGCTTTATCAGTCGGATAAAGAGCAGGGCGTTACCGGCAAGTTCGGCCTCGGCTTCAAAAGCTGTCTGCTGGTATCTGATAACCCTTACCTGTTGTCTGGGCGGCTGGCGACTAAAATAGCGGGTGGCATTGTGCCCGAGTCCTGTGATGCTGAAAGCTATAAACAACTAAATCAACTCACTGAAAGTGCCGCGACAAATGGCCTGTTACCTACTCTCGTATATTTGCCACTGCGCCAGCATATGCAAGCGGAAATGGTGTTAAAAGATTTTACTCTGTATGCAGGTTTACTAAGTCTTTATGCACGTAACTTGCGCCAGATTGTCATTGATGAGCATGAATGGCGCTGGGAGCCTGCTCAGTATAAACGTATTCCTGGTCTGTCATTGGGCAAGGTTATGTTGCCGAACAGCAAGGGTGTTCAGTCACCAGTGCGAGTGGCGGTTTACCAGACCGAAATCGATGATGAACGCTGCCATCTAGTTTTCCAGGTCACGCGCAGGGGCCTGAGAGGTTTTGACACTCATATTCCGCGACTGTGGAACTTGTCTCCGTTGATGAGTGATACCCGGCAGGGTTTTTTGATTAACGCTGGATTTGAGGTTGATATTGGTCGGCGCCAGTTGGCTATTGAAGCTGAACGTAACCGGGGCATCATTCAGAAAGCAGGGGCGAAAGTTCATTCTCTGCTGGAATTGCTCTGGCGTGAAACTGAGTATAACTGGGAGGCGCTGGTTGCTGAGTGGGAACTAAGCCCAGAATTAACTCATAGTCAGTTCTGGGAAAGCATCTGGGACGTAATGTCTACAGGCATCAGTAACGACGCTACCGCGATGGAAAATGAAAAGTTGCTACAGCAACTTTACGAAAGCGAAAACGGCATCATGAGCTTCTATCGCTCATATCCCGCGCTGCCCAACGGATTTAAAGAGCAGGCTGCCGGGCTGATAAAGTGGAGCGACAGAGTGCGTTGTGCGGATGAACTGGTTTCTCGTCTGGCGAGTTCACTGATTCATCTCCCTGCGTTTCAGACATTGCACAGTGCACAGTGCCTGGTAGCAGACACGACGGGAGGCAAACTTAAAGTCGAAACTAAACTGTCGCTTGAATCGTTATTAAGCGCGTCATTGCCGGATAAACAGGGCGTTGATATCCAACATTTGGTTCCACGGGATGCTGAGAAGCTGGCAGTCGTATTTAACGAAGAGTTCGATAAGCGACTGGGTGAATTGACTGGCTGGCAGGATAAAATTGAGGCTTTCAGAAAACAGCTGGCGAACCTTTATGTGCAAACACAAGCAGGTTCCACACGTCCGATTAGCCAAATTTTACTCGGTAACACTCCTTGTGCCGAAAAAAATGAACGGTTGATATCTGGGTTTGCACCTTCCGATGCCATCATTTCATCATCATATTCTAAGCAGGCCTGTGAATTTATTGTTTATTGCAAACGCAGAAGTCAGGGATATGTTTTTGAGGATTTAGTCAAATGGGCAAAGCGCAAAGACCTGGCGGCTGATAATCAAAAGCGGCAGGCGTTTTGTCGTTTTCTGATTGAAGGTCTGGAAGGGGAGAAACTGGCGGGTATGTTGATAGAAGAGATACCGCCAGACTGGTTACTTGAACTTAAGCTGCGCCCAGGCGCGTTCCCGGCAGACTGGCACTGGAGCAATAATGATATTGCCTCTCTCCTGCAGGGAAGGTTACTGACTAATAGCGACAGAACAAGGGCATTGGAGCGCGAAATTTGCGAGACACCAGAAGAATACAAACCGTTGGTGACTCCTGGTGAGGCGGTGCAAAAAATTTACCGCTGGTGGGAAGAGAACAAGCAGGAAGAGTTGGCGAAATACAATACCCGACTCTACCCAGAAGGTTGGTTTGACTGGGAGGCTTTGAGAAATGGCTCTGACGATCAGCGTTCGCGCATGGCGTTATTGAAACTGCTTTACCTTGGTTCGTGTCAGACCATTGGCCGGACTCAGGAGGAGCAACACCGTGCCGCAATTGAGCATTTTGAGGAAAAAGGGTGGTGGGAAACGTTTATAGATCCAGGTGCTGCGCAGCAGTGGTTGGATGTGATGGACGATTACCTTGAGGATTCTTTGTACGGAGATACGTATCGTATCTGGTTGCAGATACTTCCGTTGTATCGTTTTTCCAGACACTTAGATACCTACGGCGAACTGCTTAATATGTCGGAAGCGTTCCTTGAAGATATTGGCGATTTACTGCGACCGGCATCCAGTTTCAGGCTTTCGGGAACAAGGGTCGGTATCGTTCCCGAGTTACGTGCGACGCTGGGGACCGGGGTGAACTTTATCTTCCGTGAATTGGTGCGTAATAACGTGTTTACCGATTCCAGCATTCATCGATATTGTTTCTCTGCGCCGGAACGCGTCAGGCGTCTGTTACTGGCGATGGAGTTCGACGAAATAGATGTTAGGCAATCCACAGCCAGTGATTCACTTCTGTTGTGGACGTTTTTCAGCGAACATCTCGGCGAGGAAGATGCGACCTTTAATCATTGTTTCGACATACCGCTACGCATTTTAACCAGTGACGGGAAACGCTCACTTCGTATTGAGATATTTGGACAGGATCCCCTGGATTACGTATGAAAATGATATTTCAGCAGGGCCAGCAGGTACGACATGAACGCTTTGGGTTGGGGACGATTGAACTCCTGCGAGAAAACACCGCACTCATTCGTTTCGAGTCGAGTTTTGAAGAGCGTCCTCTTTCCGAACTAGAGCCAGTACGCAGCGCGCAGGATGCTTTAGCTGAAGGTAATTATGACGATCTGCGTGAAGTCCTTGCGCGCAGTCAGGCGCTTGCGATCCGCTCCATCAATGATAGTTGGGGGGTGTTCTCCACTTCACGTATCAACCTGCTGCCGCATCAGTTATGGGTATGTCACCGCGTGTTACGGCAATGGCCGGTACAAAAGCTGATTGCTGATGACGTAGGGTTGGGGAAAACCGTTGAGGCAGGGCTGATCCTTTGGCCGCTGCTGGCTAAAAAACGTGTACAGCGTCTGTTGGTTTTAGCGCCTGCATCGTTAGTACCGCAGTGGCAGGAGCGTTTGCGGCAGATGTTTGATATTCGTTTGTCCCTCTACTCCGCGGAAATTGATACTGAGCGATCAGATTACTGGAATACGCATCCCTGGGTGGTCGCTTCATTGCCAACACTGCGAAAAGATATTAATGGCAGGCACGAGCGAATGCTCAAAGCAGACGACTGGGACTTGCTGATCATCGATGAAGCACATCACCTTAACTCGCTAGAAGATTCGGGGGCGACCCAGGGCTATCGATTTGTGCAGAAGCTTATCGATCACGGTAAGTTCGACTCGCGGCTTTTTTTCACAGCTACCCCGCATCGCGGGAAAAATTACGGCTTCTTTGCCCTGTTGAGGCTTTTACGTCCAGACTTGTTTGACGTGAATAAGCCATTTGAAACTCAGCAGCATCATGTTCGGGATGTTGTGATTCGCAATAATAAGCAAACCGTCACGAATATGGACGGTGAGCGTTTGTTCAAGACCGTCAACGTGACCTCACAGACCTATCATTTTTCTGAGGCTGAACAATCATTCTATGACAGGCTCACACGATTTATTCTTTCAGGGCAGGCCTACGCTTCGTCGCTGAGCTCCGCAAACCAGCAGGCTGTGCAACTGGTGTTAACGGCAATGCAGAAACTGGCGGCAAGTTCGGTAGCGGCAATTTATGCCGCAATAAATGGGCGTATTGCCAGGCTCGGGGAAAATCAGAAAAAGCTGCAGGCGCTGAGTGATGAAATGAATGCCATCATGAGTGATTCTCAGGCCCCGGATCTAGATGATGCCTACATTGCACTTGAAAGCGAATATGTTGAAATGTCTGCTTCGGTTCAACTTATGCAGAATGAGTTGCCCATGCTTGAAGAGCTGCAGGCGTTGGCGGGGAATGTAGAATCGGAAACGAAAATCCAGACCCTACTTAATGTGCTGGAAACCACGTTTCTTAATCGCACCGTCGTATTCTTTACTGAATATAAAGCGACACAGGCTCTGCTAATTAATACTCTGAATGCTCGCTTTGGCTATGGTTGCGTCAGCTTTATCAATGGCGAAGGACGGTTGGAAGGGATTTACAATAAACAAGGTGTCAAAACGTCATGGAGTATGGATCGCTACCATGCTGCGGAGCAATTTAAAAGCGGGCAGGTACGCTTTATTGTTTGTACAGAAGCCGGTGGTGAAGGTATTGATTTGCAGGACAACTGTTATTCCATGATTCATGTTGATCTGCCGTGGAATCCGATGCGTCTTCACCAGCGAGTGGGGCGACTCAACCGCTATGGCCAAAAACATCAGGTTGAAGTTATTACTTTACGCAACCCCGATACTGTAGAGTCCAGAATTTGGGATCTATTAAACAGCAAAATAACCACAGTCATGCGTTCTTTGGGCGACGCCATGGAGGAACCGGAAGATCTGTTGCAGCTTATTCTTGGGATGAGTGATAAAGGGTTTTTCAATTCACTTTTTGCTGATGGCCTGATACAAAAACCAGAAACTCTAAATACGTGGTTCGATTCCAGAGCAGGGACCTTCGGAGGTCAGTCGGCAGTTAGCGTAGTTAAGGGGCTCGTTGGTCATGCTGATAAATTCGAATATCAGAATTTACAGGAAGTCCCTAAGTTGGATCTAAATAACATGTATAGTTTTTTAGAAAATATGCTCAAATTGAATGGTCATCGTCTTGAGAATGAGGGTGGGACACTTTCTTTCGTTACACCGAAAGAGTGGATAACCCAGTTTGGGATTAAGAAAAAATATAACAACATGACGTTTGACAGAATATCTGAAGACAAGTCACTTGAAGTGCTTGGCGTTGGGCACGTTATTTTAAATAATGCGATCGCTCAGGCAGAGAAATTCAATGCGTCAACTGCAGTAGCTCGTGGAATTACTGCGCCTTTACTCATTTATATTCTCCGCGATCAGATTACTGGTGACAGTAATGTACATTCATTCACTGTTGTAGGTGTGTTACTGAATGACGAACCGAAAATTCTGGTGAACGATGACCTTGTCCATCAATTATCTGTTATTTATGAAGGCATGCCTAAGGGATCACCTGTTGTAAAACTTGATAGCACCTATAAAATTGATTCTGCCAATGATCTTAAAATTGCAGAGATATCATTAGAACAGGCAATTCCTTCGTTAAATTTGCCTTACGAAAAAGTCAGTTGGAACCACACAGCAACATTTATACCTCAATAAATTATTTTATTATAGATACCAACTCCACCTTTAAATAAAAATTGGAGTTGGTTAATGATTATTCCTTATGGAGACGCATTTCACAATTTTGAATATAATCACCATACCACTGCATCATTTCCCTACGACCATCCAGATACTGGGTATGGTTATAAGTACCACGAATCGAGTTTTTATCTACATGCGCTAGCTGTGTTTCAATCTAGGCCGTGTTAGAACCTTGCTCATAAAGAATGGTACTCATAGTGTGGCGAAAACCATGGCCGGTAGCTCTTTTATCATATCCAATTCTCTTCAAAACCATGTTAACACTGGCTTCACTCATCGGTTTATTAACATCATTTCGTCCAGAGAAAATAAACTTATAGCTTCCAGTGAGTTGTTTTAGTTGCTGAAGGGCTTGCAAGGATTGGCTAGATAGCGGGACGAGATGCGTTCGCTTCATCTTCATCCTGTTTTTAGGTATTTCCCAGAGACTGTTTTCGAAGTCAATTTCGCACCATTCAGCCATTCGTAACTCTACTGTTCTTAATCCAGTTAGCATCAACAAACGAGTCGCGAGCAGAGTTATTAAACTACCTGATAATTTGATAATTTCTGTAAAAATTCAGGTAATTCAGGCACGGTCAGAAAGGGATAATGATGTTTTTCATATCCTTGCAATGCGCTGGCAAGATCTGCGGCTGGATTGTATTCAGCACGCCCCGTGACTATTGTGTATCGAAAGACTTCACTGCAGCGTTGGCGAACTTTACTGGCTAACTCTGGCGCGCCACGTTTTTCTACACGCTGAAGAACGGATAAAAGCTCTGGCGGCTTGATTTCGTTAACAGGCCTGGAACCTAAATGAGGGAAAACATTATTTTTGAATCCACGATTAACATAATCGGCATAGTTTTTTTGACCATCCAGAGATTTTCGCGTTGTACCACTCTGTAGCTATTGCCTCAAAGGTGTTTGTGATTGATCGTTTTTTGGCTAGTAGTTCTGCTTTTTTTACTTCACCTGGATCTTGATCGTTAGCCCGAATTCTCCTTGCGTCATCGCGCCTGGCTCGTGCATCAGCCAGAGAAATATCTGGGTATGTACCAAATGATAATTTTTTCTCTTAACCAGCAAATCTGTACTTCATCCGCCAGTATTTTGAACCGTTAGGGTTAACCTGGAGATACAGTCCACCACCGTCAGCGAGTTTATAGGCTTTGTCTCTGGGCTTTGCAGTCTCGACCTGACGGGCATTTGGGGGCCTCGTTTTTCATTGAACAGGATAAGGCCCCAGGTGTTTATTGATTCCCTTGAAATGGGTAGACATCAGTTGACGTCGCATAGCCAGAATAGAGGGTTTACCACTGGTTATAAGAGGGTTTTATTGAATTTGGTAGATGTCAGGCGAGGTGTCTATGGTGTCCCCTGCAGGAATCGAACCTGCAACTAGCCCTTAGGAGGGGCTCGTTATATCCATTTAACTAAGGGGACGCAGAGCGGGGCCGTGAATTGGCGTGCGTATGCTACCGTAACTGCTTGCTGCGCTTCAAGGTTTTTGTTCTTTTGTTTTGGCGTGGGGCGATATTGCGTAGGGGCAGGCTGCCATCCTGAGATGGCATCCCTCTGCTCAGGCTTTTTTTAATAAGTATTTTCTGAACAGTGAGCTGAGCTTTTTCTCTAGCAAATAGTATGAAATAACTGCAAAGATAAATGAGAGGATCACCGCGAGAATAAACAGCATTAAACCGCCCCATGCAGACTGATTATGGTGCAGAGCTTTGCCGAGCAGTGATTTCGCGCGGTAGTGAACAAGATAAAGTGAGAAAGAAATTTTCCCGGTATAGAGCACCGGCTTCGGTGCCCAAAAAGCGTATTGCGCTTCGTGGTTGGTCAGAGAAAAAACAAGGGCAAAGGCGGCGAGAATATAACCGAGGCCGCCGATCTTGCTGTAATGGGTTAACAGAATAAAGAGAAACAGCGCGAAGCTGAGCACGATTAAGGCAATGCTGACGCCTTTTCCGTAAGCGATCTTTTTATTCACCACCAGCCAGCCGATAAAGGTGCCGACAAGAAATTCCAGCATCAAACTGTTGGTGAGAGTGGCGAGATATCCCGGATAGTTATAGTGGTTTGAGGGCGAAATCGCCACGTTGTGCAGCCAGGCAGGTATGGCGACCGCCAGTGCCACAGTCATAAACAGCACACTGTTTTTGCGTGTTTTAAACAACATGCAGAGGGTAAACAGCGTGTAGAAAATAAATTCGTAGTTGAGCGTCCAGCCAACAAACAGTTTCGCAACGCCAAACCAGGGGGCGATTTGCGTCGTGTCTAATGGAATAAACAGCAGTGAAGTGGCGGTTTGCATCCACGACTCAACGCTACTGCCAGCCACCAACAGCGTAATGGCGAAATAGGGCGGGAAGACACGGCAAAAGCGCTTAATAAAAAAGAGCTTTGCAGAGGGTAAACCGCCATTATCGTCGCGGGTTATGTAGTAAATAATAAACCCGCTGATGACGAAAAAGAGATCGACGCCGATATCACCATTGAGAAATAACCGATCGCCCCAACCCTGAAATGACTGATTAATAAAGCTTTTAAAATGAAAGCACATCACTATTACCGCAGCGAATGCCCTCAATGCCTGTATTGAATAGAAATTTCTATCAGTCATCACATCATCCATATTTTATGAGTTTTTACTGCCACGTGTTTTTTATTGTGATGCCGCTAACACGCATTTTAAGAGTCATTAAGTCAAGCTAAAACCAGGCCTAAATGCCCGAAAAGAAGCAAACCTCCCCACCATCACCGCGTGGGGAGGCGAAATATCACAATGAAACCTTTTCTACATGACCTTCAGGAATATGGCCGTAATACCAGTGCTCGCCATTGATTTCCGTTGACTTCAGTTTCTCTGCTGCGAGCGTACGGTGGGTGTGGCCCACTTCAACGGTAACCGGTTGAGTAATCGGCTGCGGGCTAATAATAATTAAATCACCCTGCGCGTTGCTGTAGGCGGTGATATTGTCCGCAACCCGGATAACCTCACCGTTGGCAATGGCGGAGTAATCAAAGTCCACCGTTTCGCGGTAAACATTATCAACACCAAAATATTCACCATAGACTTCAGGATCGTGGAACAGGCCAAACTGACCGCCGCTGTTCTGCATTTTAATAAAGTGGTAATCAGGAATGGTGATCTCTCTGTTTCCCTGTGCGATCTCTTGTTCGATAATGCTCATCCGCACTTGCTCTTGCAGCGCAATACGCGTGTAGCTTTTATGCATCAGCGTCCAGGACCAGGCGAAAGTGCCCGCGCAAAGCAGGGTGATAATCGCTGTGCAAATAACCGCTTTTCTGACACCGCTCATTAAAATGCCGTAGGCGATAAAAGCGATGGTCAACAGGAAAAACATAAAGGTGCCGTTGACGACCCGGTCCGGATAGGAGGGCGAGGCGAACATAATCAGCACCGTGCCGACGCCAAAAATCGCCGTCAGGATAGCGGGCAGCACCGTGCGGCGGGTAATTTTCGCTTTCACCTCTTTATTAAAGAGAATAACCAGCACCAACAGCAGCAGCACAACGTAGCTAATCCAGATTAATGCCAGATGATTGTGTACCCGCTCGGTTAAATGAATGGTAATACGCTCCAGCAGCGGTTTACCGTACCAGTAGGTTTTATCAGCGGCGCGCACGAAATTACCCGGAGAGAAGATCAGCGTACAGGAGCCCGCCAGCGCTGAAAGGGCATAGATGATTTTATTTTTGGCTACCGATTTCGCCGTGACCATTTCATAGCCAATAGCGACCAGTACGAGAAGCACCACAAAAGGCGACACGCTCTCATTCGAGCAGCCCGCCATAAAAGCGAGCACCATCAGTAATGGATTAATGGTTTTAATATTATCGACGGTGATGCGGTAGAGATAAAAAATCCACGCGGCGACAAACAGGTTTGTCCAGAGATAGTTGGCCGCGCCGACCAGCCAGAAGGTGGTTTGCCCTAAGTTGGGGTTAGCAATCCAGTAGGTGCAGAAGACCAGCGGCAGCAAAATATTATCGCTTTTTTGCCAGCGCAGGGTTTTACCCGGCGTTTTAGCAATGAAATAACAGAAGGCTAAAGCCGCAAACGCAGTTGAAATAGCGTAGACAAATTGCGAGCGGGTGAAGAGGATCAGCGAGCTGGCGTAATCTGCCACGATCCTGCCGCTCCAGGTCATATAGTGATGATAATGACTGGCAGGGGAGATACCCAACAGATAGTAGCGGTAATCGTCTGAGTGAATCGGCGTCAGCCACTCAATGGCGAACAGGCTCGCAAAGGCGAGCGCAATAAGCAGAGCTTTATAAGATTTCTCTAACATAGTAATTAACGTTCCAGGGTTCTTTTTCTGTTCTTAATAAGATAACGCGGTCTCTTTTTCACTTCGGTATAAACGCGTCCCATATATTCGCCAAGAATACCGATGCCGATAAGCTGAATACCGCCTAAAAAGAGGATCGCCGTCATCAAAGAGGGATAACCGGGTACCGGATTTCCCCATAACAATTTGTCGATCACCATCCAGATGGCGTAGAAAAAAGAGAGCAACGAGACGCTAAGACCGATATAGGTCCAGATACGCAGCGGGAAGGTGGAGAAACTGGTGATGCCATCAAGCGCAAGATTCCACAGCTTCCAGCCATTGAATTTTGACTTACCGGCCACGCGGTCAGCGCGAATATATTCAACAATATCGGTGTTACCGCCAACCCAGGAGAGGATGCCTTTCATAAACAGATTACGTTCAGAAAGTAGTTTGATATTTTCAACGACCTCCCGGGACATCAGCCGAAAATCACCGACGTTCTCTTCTATCTGCGGATAGCTGATTTTATTGTGCAGCTTATAAAACCACTCTGCTGATTTGCGCTTCATGCGGCCATCGGTTGAGCGATCGCTACGCTTCGCCAGCACCATATCCGCACCCGCTTGCCACTTCGCAATCAGATGGGGGATGACCTCAACCGGATCCTGCAAATCGACATCAATCGGAATAATGGCCTCTCCCGTCGCGTGCTCAAGCCCGGCAAATAACGCCGGCTCTTTGCCGAAATTACGCGTGAAAGATAACGGCACGACAAGCGGATCGGAGAGCGCGAGAGTATTAATAATGGTTTCAGTGGCATCTTTGCTGCCATCATTAATAAAAACCAGCTCAACGGTATAGGGCTTTAACGCGTCAAAGCCGCGCACCGTTCTATAAAAGATGGGTATCGCCTCTTCTTCATTAAAGACGGGCACCACCAAAGAGATCTTCATTTCGCATCCCTGAAAACAATTAACTTTGACCAGGCGAAGCCGCATACCAGGCTGATAGCGGAAAAGAGAATCAGCGTTACGATGGGTGGCATGCCGGAACGATCGGCAAGCCAGCCAACGGCAACGCTGAGCATGCCCATAAATCCGACATACATCAGATAACGCCCGGCGGTAGTTGATGATTTGAAGGTGAATCTCGCATTAGCGAAAAAGCTGAAACTGACCGCCACAATAAAGCCGGCAAGGTTAGCCAGCGCCTGGCGCGTGGAGAAACCATAAACGCACAGACAAAAAATAAGCCAGTGCAGGGCGGTATTTAATAAACCAATAGAGGCGTAGGTAGAAAATCGTTTAAACATAATTCTGAGCAATGAGTCGCTGATGGCGCGAGTGTAGCAGACAACCCCTGGAAGGTCATTAAAGGGCGCCAGTCCGCGAAAACCAGCGCTCATTGCTCAATGTGATATATCACCGCAATTTATCAGTCGCTGACAAATTACGCTTCACCACGCGCCTGCTTCTCCTCTTTCGCTTTGGCTTTCGCCTCCGCTTTGCGGGCGGTGCTCATATCGTTACGGATCTGCGCATGGCTGAGCAGGGCGAAAATAAAGGTGCCGCCGCAAATATTCCCGGCAAGCGTCGGCAGGGCGAAGGGCCAGAGGAATTCGCTCCAGTGCAGCGAGCCATTAAACACCAGGTAGAAGATCTCTACGGCACCGACGACGATATGGGTGGTGTCGCCGAGCGCGATAAGCCAGGTCATCAGAATAATCACCACCAGTTTTGACGCACCCGCCGCCGGGAACATCCATACCATGGTGGCGATGATCCAGCCGGAGATAATCGCGTTGGAGAACATCTCCAGCGGCGTGTTCTTCATCACATCCATGCCAATTTTGACAAAGGCGTCGCGCGTTGGCTCATCGAAGATCGGCATATACTCGAAGGCAAAGGCGGCTACGGCGGTACCCACCAGGTTACCGAGCAACACCACGCCCCATAAGCGCCCGAGCAGGCCCATATTTTTCCAGCTTGGGTTTTGCATCACCGGCAGAACGGCGGTGACGGTGTTCTCAGTAAAGAGTTGCTGACGCGCCATGATGACGATAATAAAACCGAAGGTGTAGCCGAGGTTCTCCAGCAAAAATCCGCCGGGAATGCCCTCCAGCTGGACATGAAAAATGCCCTTTGCCAGCAACGATGCGCCCATCGATAAGCCCGCGGCAATCGCCGACCAGAAGAGCGCCATTGCGTCGCGCTCCATCTCTTTTTCACCATCCTGGCGAATATGTTCATGGATCGCCATCGCCCGCGAGGGCAGACGCTCTTCATCAACCTCTATCTCCTCGCCGCGCTGCTTCTCTTCGCTTTCGACTTTCATATCATCGCTGTGCTGGTCGATCTTCTCTTCTTCTATTTTGTCCACGAAGGCCTCACTTCATTGATTTTTGTGCGTTAAGCGTAGCGGCTTTCTCCCCGTATTCAGGGCGGTATCCTCCGAAATTATAGTGAAGAGCAAAAAAGGCGATAGATTGCCTGGAAACAATGTATAAGATTATTAAC
>Ga0268256_1000543_pt1 | contig 30991 bp, 32 predicted proteins | sample AgamicAtAmrz_FD_200247 | JGI IMG/M metagenome (GOLD analysis project Ga0268256, IMG submission 200247) | Agave microbial communities from Guanajuato, Mexico - At.Am.rz (v2) (version 3) | ecosystem: Host-associated > Plants > Roots > Rhizosphere | place: Guanajato, Mexico | collected 2012-06-07 | reverse complement strand
CATTGCATCACAGCCGAGAGGTTGAACTGTCGTTTGCGGGGGCGGCTCTACACAGCACATAGAATCAACCTGATGGAGACCCCCATGGAACTGCCCAACAAAGACCTCGGTACCCTGTTCGAGCAACTGGGCCTGCCGTCCGATCCCGCCAGCATCGATGCCTTCATCGCCAAGCACTACCCGCTGCCCGATGACGTGAAGGTTTCCGAAGCGCCATTCTGGAACCAGGCCCAGGCCACCTTTCTCAAGGACGAACTGCTGGAGGACGCCGAATGGGCGCCAGTGGTCGACGAGCTCAACGTGCGCCTGCACGAGAACAAGCCCGCCTGAGCCACCGTCAGGACGACGTCAGGCGTTGCAATTCGCGCCTGACCATGGCCGCATATTCTGGCGGCGAAAGCTGGTAGAGCTCCCTGGCGACCCAGGTCAGCCAGCCGCCGCCAAGGCTGGCCCGGCGCTCCAGCAGACGCTGAGCCTCGGCGGTGGCCTGGGCGGCGCGTTGCTGGTGGAAGTCGGCGCGACTCATGGTTGCCTCATGTCGATTGGCGCGAAGCGCCCATTGTCCCTGGCGCCAGGTGCTTGGTAAACCGGGCGCTGCGCGTTAGGCTCGCGACTTGTGTGCCTGACCGGAGCCCGAGGATGCCAGCAGCGGTGAACTTCAAACAACGAATCTGCGCGTTGCGGCCCGGTGATCAGGCCGGCGGCGATGTCGATCTGCTGTACGCCTTCGAAAGCGACCGGGGGCGGATCATCAACTCCGCGGCCATCCGCCGCCTGCAGCAGCGTACCCAGGTGTTTCCCCTCGAGCGCAACGCGGCGGTGCGCAGCCGTTTGACCCATTCCATGGAGGTGCAACAGACCGGACGCTTCATCGTCCGCACCCTGTATGCCCAGCTGGGCGAGCAGGCTGCGGATTACGGTCTGGACGGCTTGCAGGGCGCGCTGGAAAGCCTGGTGGAAATGACCTGCCTGATGCACGACATCGGCAATCCGCCGTTCGGGCACTTCGGCGAATTCGCCATTGGTGAATGGTTCGAGCGGGCCCTGGACGGGTTGTTCGCCGTCGCCGTGCCACAGCATTCGGGCAACCCCGAGCTGCAGGCGCGCATGCGCGCCGATCTGCGCAACTTCGAAGGCAACGCCCAGGCGGTGCGGCTGGTGGTGAACCTGCAGCGCCTGCGGCTGACCTATACCCAGACCGCCGGCCTGCTCAAATACCTGCGCCCGGCCTACCAGCCCAAGCCCGGCAAGGGCGTGGCCGGTGCCTACCTGAACAAGAAGCCCGGCTTCTATCTCTGCGAAGAGCATTTCGTCGCCGAACTGCAGCAGGCGCTCGGCCAGGCGCCGGGCACCCGCCACCCGGTGGCGTACATCATGGAGGCCGCCGACGACATCTCCTACTGCCTGGCCGACATCGAGGATTCGGTGGAAAAGGGCATCCTCTCCGTGACCGAGCTGGCGCCGCTGCTGGTGTCCACCTTCGAGAAGCTGCAATCCCCGGACACGCCGATTCCCGGCTCCAAACAGTCATTCCGCGGTCTGGTCGAGCAAGCCCTCGAGCGCTATCACCAGGAAGAGATCAACAAGGCCGGCGAATTCTTCGTCAAGTTGCGCGTCAGCATGATCCACCCGCTGGTGCAGCACGCGGCGCGGCAGTTCATCGACAATATCGACGCGGTGCATGCCGGCACCCTGGATCGCGCCTTGATCGAGGATGACAGCCTGCCCCACGCCATCGTGCAGACCTTCAAGGACGTGGCCATGGCCCGGGTGTTCTGCCACCGCGAGGTGGAAACCCTGCAGTTGCAGGGGCATCGCATCATCCAGGGCCTGCTGGACAGCTACGGCGCGCTGCTACGGGTGGATGCCCAGACCTTCGTCGAGCTGACCGAAGGCAGCTGCCGGCGCGAGGCCTATCTGCAGATGCTGGTGCGCCGCCTGCCGGGCCAACTGATCAAGGCCTACCGCCAGGCCGTGCGCGAATGTGGCGAAACGGATCGCGCGGCCTGGGAGTTCTACCACCGTTGCCGGCTGGTGCAGGATTTCATCAGCGGCATGACCGATCAGCATGCCCATGACGAGTATCGCACCCTGTTCGCGCTGTAGGCGCGATTTGCTGCAGCCTGTTCATGACCATTCGGTCCAGGTTCGTTGATTCTGGCGGCTAGGTGGCGGGAGCGGCCATTTGTAGGGTGGACGACGCTTCACCTACGCGGCCCGACCCGTCCACCGCTTCGTGATCGCAACGGTGGATGAAAAGAGCGTCATCCACCCTACGTGGCGAGCGGCTGCTTCTGCCTTGTACTAGCCGCTTCAGGCACATAAAGATCGTCAGCAGGTTCTTAGATGTTCTTCCAGATCAACTGCAGCCCGGCCAGTAGCATGCCCAGCCGGGCGATGCGGTAGAACCAGGTGTGGTTGATCCGTGACTGCAGCCACAGGCCGGTCCATACGCCGAGGGGGACGATGGGGGCGAGCATCAGGCTGAGCAGCAGATTCTCCCGGGTGAACTGGCCGAGCCAGGTGTAGGGAATCAGCTTCATGGCGTTGGTCAGCAGGAAGAACAGGTTGATGGTGGCCACGTAGCGCAGCTTGTCCAGCTGCTGGGGCAGCAGGTGCATCATCACTGGCGGCCCGCCAGCGTGGGCGACGAAACTGGTGAAGCCCGCCACCGAGCAGAGCGCCAGGCCGCGCCTGGGTTGCAGTGGGCGAGGCGCCGGGTTGCCCTGGAGCAGCCCCAGCAGCACGAAGGAAATGGCGATCAGGCCGATCAACAGACCAATCAGGTTCTCGTTGAGCAGCCCGAAGGTCAGCGAACCGATGACGATGCCGATCACCGCGCCGGGCAGCATGACCTTGAGGTTGGCCACGTCCCACTTGCCCCAGTAGGCCTTGAGCCCGACCACGTCGGCCAGGCAGAGGATCGGCAGCATCACCGCCACCGCCTGCATCGGCGAGGTGGCCAGGGCCAACAGCGGCACGGCGATGCCACCCAGCGCGCCGCCGAAGCCGCCCTTGGACAGGCCGGTGAGAAAGACGGCAGGAATGGCGAACAACAGCAGGTCGGCGAGGGGCATTGCAACAGCGCTCATTCAGCGAGTGCGCAGGGTAGAGGCTGGTGCCGCTGCCTCGCAAGCCAGCGCTGGTCGGGCCGTCCCTGGACGCGGCGTGAATCAGCCCTGGCCGAACTCGGCGAACACCTGTTCGCCGGTCAGCTCCCGGGTCTGGTTGGCGAAGCAGTAGTAGGCCGGTCTGGATTCGATAAAGATCTGGCTGTCCAGCTGCCAGTCGTCATGCTCGTCGAGCAGGCCGACCGGCACCGCGTGGTGGCCGGTGCTTTTCAGGCGATAGAACAGGTGGCTGCCGCACTGGCCGCAAAAGCCGCGCTCGGCCCATTGCGACGAGTCGTGGACGCGTACCTGTTGCTCGCCGCTGAGCCGGGTCAATTCGCCTTCGGCCACCAGCAGCGGGCCACCACCCCATTTGCGGCAGGTGGCGCAGTGGCAGGCACTGAGGCTCGGGCTGGTGATGCGCAAGGTCAGGTTGACGGCGCCACACAGGCAACTGCCGTGTCGGTCGAGTTGAGTCATGGAAGAACTCCTTCAGCTCGGCCGGCGAGCTGACCTGCCGGCCTCAAGTGACGGGGGAGGCCGCCTCGACGACCCGATGGATGAATTGCAGCTTGCCGACCACCGCAGCCGACAGCACGAAGGGGTAGACATCCTTGTGGCCCATGCTGCGTGCCAGCTCGTTGAGCATAGCGGCAAGCTCGATCCAGGCATTGATGAACTGCAGGAACTCTTCGGCCTGGGGATCGTCCGGGTCGTACAGCGCAGCCTTGGTGAAGGGCCGGAACTCCAGTTCCACGTCGCCGGCACGCATGCCGAAGCTCAGGGCGGTGTCCAGGGTGTCCATCATGTGCAGGTAGTGGGCCCAGGTTTCGGCCCAGTCTTCCCAGGGGTGCATGGTGGCGTAGGCGCTGACGAAGGATGTCTGCCAGTCGACCGGCGCGCCTCGCTCGTAATGGCGTTGCAGCGCCGCGCCGTAGTCGGCGCGCTCGTCACCGAACAGCCGGCGGTAATCGCCCAGCCAGGGGCTGCCGGCGATCAGCCGGTCCCAGTAGTAGTGGCCGACCTCGTGGCGAAAGTGGCCGAGCAGGGTGCGATAGGGTTCGTGCAGCTGGATGCGCGTCTGCTCGCGCACGTCGTCGTCAGCTTCGGCGATGTTCAGGGTGATCAGGCCGCTGGCATGCCCGGTCATCGGCGGCTGGCCGCTGAGATCCGGGCCGAGGAAGTCGAAGGCCAGGCCGCGCTCGCTGTCCTCGCACTTGCTGAGCAGCGGCAGACCAAGGTTCAGCAACTGCGCGACCAGCCGGCGTTTGGCCATTTCCAGGCGCGCCCAGCGCCGTTCATTGCCGGCTATCGACAGATCGGGAATGGTCCGGTTGAGCTGGCAGGCGATGCACAGCGTCGCTTCGCTGGCGTGGGGCAGCAGCCAGTTGCAGCCGGCGGCGGTGTGCAGGTTGGCGCAGCGCCGGTAGCGCCGCAGGTCGCCTTCGATTCGCCAGCTCCGTGCATCCTCGTCGGCAACCAGGGTCACCACCTGGCCACGTTCGGGCTCGTAGCCCAGGGGCGAGTGGCAGGCCAGGCACTGGCTGTTGCGAAAGAAGATGGGCTGACCGCAGGTGCATTTGCCCAGGGCTTTCTGGCTGGGCATTCGGGTTTGCTTGGCCGAGTCGCCAATGCGCAGGCCAAGGGCCTGGAAGAACCGGTTCATGTGATGGCCTCGCCCACGCTGACTACCGCAGCGATAGAGTGGTGTGCAGAGGCGGCGGTTCCGGGCTTTTCGACAGGCAGGCAGGGCTGGGGTGTGGCGCGGGGAGGCCTGGCACCAGGGTGGCGCCAGGCGAGGCGTGAATCAGTCCTGGCGGCTGGTCACTTCGAGCAGGTGGTAGCCGAACTGGGTCTTCACCGGACCCTGCACCACGTTGACCGGGGCGCTGAATACCACGGTGTCGAATTCCTTGACCATCTGGCCCGGGCCGAAGGAGCCCAGGTTGCCGCCGTCACGGCTGGACGGGCAGCTGGAGTTGTCTTTGGCGACCTGGGCGAAGTCGGCACCGCCTTCGATGGCAGCTTTCAGTTCGTTGCACTTCTCTTCGGTGGCAACCAGGATGTGGCGGGCAGTGGCTTTGGCCATGGGAAACACTCCGTTCAAATGAGTTGCCGAGCCTACCGGATTCGCCCCGCGAGTCAAATTGCCCGAGCACCTGACGTCGCCGATCACGGGCTGGCGCTAAGGGCGCCAGTCGTTGCGCAGGCTGGCGAGGACATGTTCGGTGAAGGCGCGCACCTTGGGGGTCAGCTCGTAGCGGTCGCGCACGCACAGGTAGTAGTCGAGTGGCTCGATAAGCGCCTGGTTACCCGCATCCTGCGAGGCCGCGAACAGTGGCTGCAATTGCCCGCTGGCCAGCAGAGGCTCGGCGACGAAGGCGGCCAGGCGGGTGATGCCACCGCCGTTGACCGCCGCGCGGGCCAGCACGTCGATATCGTCGCTGACCAGGGCGACACGAATCGGCGCCTCGAAACGCACGCCGTCACGCACGAAGCGCCAGGGCATCAGGCGACCATCCACGGCGACCTTGAACGCCAGGCAGTCATGCTCGCGCAGCGCTTCGGGGGTATCCGGCACGCCGGCTCTGTGCAGGTAGGCGGGGGCGGCGCAGTAGATCGATGGCACGCTGGCGATATGCCGTGCCACCAGGCCGTCTTCGAGCTGCTGGGGGATGCGGATGCTGACATCCACCGATTCCTGGATATGGTTGACGCTGCGGTCGGTGGTGCTGAGTTCGCAGGCGATGCGCGGAAAACGGGCGGTGAAGGCCGGCAGCATCGGCGCCAGCACATAGCGCCCGAACGCGGCACTGGCGGCGATGCGCAGGCGGCCCTGGGGATGATCGTGCTGCAGGGTGGCGTTGCTGCGCGCCAGTTCGAGGTCGCGCAGCACGTTGCGCACCTGGCTGAAATACAGCTCGCCGCTTTCGGTCAGTGCCAGGCTGCGCGTGGTGCGGGTGAGCAGACGAATGCCCAGGGACGCTTCCAGCCGCGCGATGTTCTGGCTTGCCGCCGCCGCACTGATGCCCAGCAGGCGCGCACCAGCGGCAATGCTACCGCTCTCCACCGCCTTCACGAAACTCTCGATGCCACGCAGGGTATCCATAGCCAAGCTTTATTCTGATCATCTGATTGATAAGGTTTGCTTGGTACTGACCTTACCCGTGGCGCGCTACTCGCAGCAATGGCCGACAACGATAATGGCCGCTCGCCGCTGGCGGCATCACTCAACCTGCAAGGAACCGACATGCCCGATTCCACATTGAACCTCGCCCGTACCACCTGGAAGCTGCCGGCCAAGCTGTCGCCGGTGGTCTTCGCCTTTTTCATGTCCGGCATAATGGCGTTGCTCATGTGCCTGGTGATCACCGCCACCAACCGTGGCTTGAGCGATGGTTACCTGAGCGCAGTGCTGGATGCCTACCGGCTGGCCATGCCGGTGGCGTTCGTCTGCGTGATGGGCGTACGGCCGGTGGTGGTGCGCCTGGTCAAACTGACGGTCAGAAGCTGAGCAGCGGGCGCGACCGAATGTGAGATGTATCCAAAAATGACAAGGAGTTACCAAATAATTCGGTGATCAATGGTAGGCTGGCGCCCGAAATTCAGCCGATCCCACGGAGTTGCAGATGTTTTACAAGGAATTGTTACTGGCCGGCCTGCTGGCCACCGCCGTTCCCCTGACCTGGGCGGACCAGGCGTCGGCGCAGGCCGAGCAGGAAACCGCGGCCGCGCAAGCGGCTGAAGGCGAGTACCTCAGCGAGGAGCAGTTTCTCGACAGCCTCACCTTTCGCTCCGGCAAGGTGGTGGTCGGCAGCAACCTGGCGACCCTGAACCTGCCGGACAACATGGTGTTTCTCGATGGCGCCGATGCCGAGCGCGTGCTGGTCGAAGCCTGGGGCAACCCGCCGGATGACAAGCTGCCGCTGGGCATGATCCTGCCCAAGGGCGTTTCGCCCCTGGCCGACGAGTCCTGGGCGGTGACCGTCGAGTACGAGGAAAGCGGCTACGTGTCCGACGAAGACGCCGCCGATATCGACTACGACGACATGCTCGAGGACCTGCAGGACGGCGCCAGGGCCGACAACGAATGGCGCGCGGAAAACGGCTACGAGCCGATCGCCATCGTCGGCTGGGCCTCGGCGCCGCACTACGATGCGGCGGGCAAGAAACTGCACTGGGCCAAGGAAGTGAAGTTCGGCGACAGTGACGAGCACATCCTCAACTACAACATCCGCGTGCTGGGCCGTAAGGGCGTGCTGGTGCTGAACTTCATCGCCGGCATGCACCAGTTGCCGCAGATCGAGGAGAACGTGCCGGCGGTGCTGGCCATGACCGACTTCAACGACGGCAATCGCTACGCCGATTTCAACCCGGACCTCGACGAAGTGGCGGCCTACGGCCTTGGCGCGCTGATCGCCGGCAAGGCGGCTGCCAAGGTCGGTCTGTTCGCCGCCGCGCTGGTACTGTTGAAAAAGCTGTGGTTCCTGCCCGTGCTGCTGATCGGCTGGGTATGGCGGCGCGTCACCGGCAAGAAGCAGCAGCCGGCGCCAGCCGAGCCCCAGGTGCAGCCTGAAGCCAAGGCAGAGCCTGCCCCCAGCGAAGCGCCGCCGCGGGTGGCGAGCGTGATGGATCTGAACAACCTGCCTGACGACAAGCACAAGTAACGCCGTCCTCGGCACGAAAAAAGCCCCGGCAACGACCGGGGCTTTTGCATGTCACTCGGGTAGGAACATCGCGATGACGATAAACAGCCAGAGCAGCAGCCCGGGCAGCATGCACAGCCAGTTGGCCAGGCTGAGACGGTTGTTCTGCTCGCCTGCCGGGTCGCCGCTGGCCAGGTTGGCCTGCTGCTGGATGGTTGCCAGCGGCCAGGCGGTCACCAGGGTTGTCGCGACCAGCACGAGGATCTCCAGCAGCGGGTTGCCGAAGCTTTCGACGCGCGAAAGGCCATTGCCGACAAAGACCAGTGCGATGTACGCCCAGGCGATGGCGCCGTATTTCCACGCGCCGAGGCCCTTGGCCTGCAGCTGGCCCTGAATCAGTCGGCACAGCGAGTGGATGAAGAAGATATGAAAGATCGAGCGCGCGGCCGGGCTGATCTTCTTCGGCAGCATGCTGGCGCGCTGGCGATCCCAGTGCTTGTAGGCCCAGTAGATCGAGTAGAAGCCGAGCGTGAAGAAGTACACGAGATACAGCTTGCGGGCTGAGGTGACGAAGAAGGTGTCGCTGGCACGCTCCTGAGGCAGGAGATCGGCGCTGGGGGGCTGGTAGATATTGTCCATTCGGGTGTCTCGCAGGCACTTTTCGAGTGCTATGGCTAGGCGTTCGCCAGGCGAACGGCTCCTCCAGGAGCGCGAGAGATTTTACCGGGTATTACCAGATCGTGCCGTGTCACCCGCCGTGCCGAGGTGGGCCGTTGCGGCCCACCTCGGGATTGGCTCAGCAGTAGCTGTCGAGCAACTGCTGCTTCTGGCTGCGCGCGCGTGCCCAGTCGTGCTGCAGGGTACGCAGCACGTTGCCGATGAAGTCGCGGTCGGCGGCGGCGCGGCGGCCCACGTAGCCCTGACCGCGGCGGTAGGTGCGCAGGCGAGTGCGCATGTTCGGCCGCTGGCTCACGAATTCCTGCTCCGCCTGATCCGCAGGCAGGCGGTCGATGCGCACTTCACCCGATTCGCAGACCCACAGGATGTGGTTGTGCAGGCTGTCCTTGTGCTGGGAGAACAGCTGGGCGAGGTCGTCGATGGTCGGTTGCTGGTTCAGGTTCATGGCGTTTACCCCTTCATTCTCTGATCTGTCTAGGGCGACCGCGGCAGTGCGGCCGTCATTGCCCGTGGCGTTTGAGTGCTGCCGACAGCCGTGTAGTGATGCGTGGGTATCGCTACGCAGCGGCGGCCAACGGAGGTCGAGGAGGTGGGGAGAAGACAGCGAAGACAGGATCGGATGCAGGTGATCCACAGGATCAGCCACAGGCATCATGACAATGTCTCGCTAACGCTCTCGTCCGCACAGGACGCTCGACTTCATCAATCTGCCTTGTGGGCAGTACATATCGTGGAACGCTCGGCTGGTATTACCGAGCTCGCCCAAGTGCCCTTGTCAGGGCTCCCGTCAGGGCAGGCGAGCCCATCATGCAAAAGCGCAAGGGGGCCGTCAACAGTTTTGTAGTGATTTATTTTGGTTACTACAAAAAAGCTTTCGAGCCCGCTGCAAGGCGTCTGGCACGCCGAAAAATGACCCTCCGGTCAGTCTTCGAGGAGGCGCCCGTCGCGCTCGCGCTGCGCGTCGCGTTGCATCGATTCGAGGTTCTTCTCGATGGTCTCGCACAGCGCATCCATCTGGATCTGGTGCTCGCTGGCCTGGAAGGGGCTCTGCAGATCGCTGCCCACCCGTTCGATCGCCAGCAGCATGAAGCCGACCACCGTCGAGGCCAGCGGCGTGTACCACTCCAGGGTTTCGACCAGGCCGATCGGCACGATCACGCAGAACAGGGTGATGAACAGGCGCGGGAAATACACGTAGGGGTAGGGCAGCGGCGTATTGGCGATACGCTCCAGGCCGCCCTGGCAGTTGGAGACGTCGACCAGCGTCGATTCCAGACGGGTAAGGCGGATGCTGTCCAGGCGACCCGCCTTGTATTCGCTGGCCAGCATCGCCGCGGAGCCGTTGAGGATATCGTTGGGGAAGTTGTTGGTAGTGCCGCGCCGGTCGAATTCCTCGGCAGAGACGAACGCCCGCACCTCCTCTTCGCAGGGCTGGTTGCGCAGGCTGGCGGACAGGCTTCGGATGTAGGCGACATGGCGGCGCAGCAGCACCACCTTGGCAGGGTTACCGCCTTCATGGTCATCGATCAGGGTCAGCACCTGGCGGGCGAAGCTGCGCGAGCTGTTGATCAGCGCGCCCCAGATGGTGCGTGCTTCCCACCAGCGGTTATAGGCGCTGCTGTTGCGAAAGCTGATCAGCACCACCAGGGCCGAGCCGAGCAGGGTCAATGGCATGGAGGGCAGGTTGATCCTGCGGTCGAGAAACAGCATGTAGTCGACCGTGACGACGATGTCCCAGATCAGCAGCCAGAACAGCGACCAGCCGACGTAGCCGAAGGTCTTGAGCAGGTAGCGATAACCACGGGTAACGGAATGCATCACGTGGAATTCTCCGTGAGCGAATGGGGCGAAAGCGCAGAGATTCGGACGTGACGGCGGATGAAAGGTTCGCCGGGGCGCTTGAATCAGCGCGACTGGCGCGCCCGGGCCAGGTCGCCGAAGAAGGCGACGTACTGGCGGGGTCCATCGGCGAAGAGGGTATTGAGGCGCAGCGGATCCCGGGCATCGGTGATGCCGTCGAGCGCCGGCCAGGGGGCGAGTGGGTGATCACGCAGGTAGGCGGCATCCACGCCGGGGCGCTGCACCTCGCCCTGGCTGCTGTCGACGTAGAGCACGCGGTTGTCCTGCCCGAACGCCTCGCCCAAGGCCTGTACCAGGGTGAGAAAGCCACGGTCGCTACCACCGCGCAGCCAGTGGGTGCCGCCATCATCGGCCGAGGCGGGTGCGCTGGTCAGGGTGTCGCCGACGCCCACCAGGCGCGGCATGTGCCGAGGATCGAAGCGTTCCACCGCCAGTTGCAGCAGTGCGTCGAGGCTGGCGGGTGCCTGGCGTACGTTGAAGGCTTCGCCCAACGGATAGGTGCCGGTGCGTTGCCCGTAGTAGCGGTTGAGGATCACCAGCACACCGGCTTCCTTGACGGCGCCGCGCAGCATCAGTTGCAGATCGGTGGTGCCGGCCGCGCTGCCCTGCGCCGGTCGCAGGCGCTCGCGGCCGTCGGTATCGCGGCCGAGATTGGGCGCGTAGTGGACGAAGAACGACTGCGCCAGACCCTGGGCAGCGGCACCTTCGAGCAACGCTTGCAACAGCCCGGCGCCATCGGCCTGGAGGCGCGCATACAGCGCTGGCCGGTCAGACCAGTGATGATGGAAGGCGTTGAGATTGAGCGTGGGCGACACCGGGTTGTCGAGCACGCTGCTGGCCAGCAGTCGCTCGATATCGCGATCCGCCAACTGGTAGGGCGCCTGCTGAAGCAGCTGTTTCAGCGATTCGTTCAACCATGCCGGCGCAGCGGCGAGAAACGCCAGCTCCTCGGTGCTGACGCCCGGATGGGAGATGCGCCCGTGACGATCCTGCACCTGCACGCCGCCGGCGGCCAGCCCGGGCAGGTACAAACCCTGTTCCCGGCAGCGCTGCGCGGATCCGATGGCCCGCTCGACCAGGCCGTTGACGCCGCGGCTGCCCAGGTGCTCGCCATTGGTCAGCACCTGGAAGTGGCCATGCAGGGCGTGGGCCGCCTGCAGGTAGGCCGGGTCGAGGGTGCGGGTGAGGGGATCACGCACCAGGTCCATGCATACGCCATCCAGATCCTGGATGATCAGCAGGTTATCGGTGCCGGCGAGGCTATCGAGCAGCGAAGCGGGGTCGAGCGAGTACGCGGTTTCGGTCACAATCATGGGTTCGAGTCTATCGCGGTTTCACCCGATGGGGCGATTGGCTGAAGCATTTGGCCAGAGCGGTTGTCCATCATCAGATTGGCAGAGCGGATTGAGAGGAAGCACGGATGAATGATTCACCCAAGCGGGTTCGGCAGATCGTTACGGCAGCGTTGCTGCTCTGCGCGAGTGCCGCAGGGACTGCGAGGGGCGATGAAGCCGCGCAATTGGCCAAGCTGATCAACAGTTACCGCGAGGCCGGGCAGGGCTGCGGCGGGCAATCCAGCCCGGCGGCCGGCCCGCTGGCGCCCGACCGGCGCCTGGCCGGGCAGACGGTCAATTCGTCCGAGCAGTTGCAGCAGGCCCTGCAGCAGGCCGGTTATCAGGCCGCGGCCGTGCAACTGATCCGCGTCACCGGCCCCGATACGCCCGAAGCGGCCATGGCCATGCTGCAGCAGTCCTACTGCAAGCAGCTGCAGGATGCGCAGTTCGCCGATATCGGCGTGCTGCACGAAGGCAACAGCTGGCAGGTGGTGCTGGGTCGCGCGCTATTGCCGGCGCGCCTGGGCGACTGGCAGGAGGAAGGCAAGGCCATCCTCGAGGCGGTCAACCAGGCCCGTGGCACGGCTCGCCAATGTGGCGACCAGCCGTTCGATGCGGCCGAGCCGTTGCGCTGGAGCGATGCCCTGGGCCAGGCGGCCCTGGCCCACAGCCGCGACATGGCGATGAACAGCCTGTTCAGCCACCAGGGCAGTGATCGCAGCCTGGTTGGCGCCCGGGCCACCGCTGCCGGCTACACCTGGACGGTGATCGGCGAGAACATCGCCGCCGGCCAGGGGCGCGCCCAGCAGGTGGTCGAAGGCTGGCTGGCCAGCCCGTCGCACTGCTACAACCTGATGAACCCGGATTTCCACGAAATGGGCGCGGCCTACGCCAGCAACCCGCAGAGCCAGGCGACCATCTACTGGACCCAGGTGTTTGGCGCGGCGGGGCGTTCGGGGCTCTAGGCGGATTTGATTTGTGCTGTCTGTGGGCTGAAGCGAACTTCCTGTGGGAGCGGGCGGGGACCCCTGGTCCATGCCCGCGATTTCACGCGCATGGCGCGCTCCCATAGCAGGCTGCCCTTTAACCCTCAAGCCTGACGATCACTCAACAGCGGTGGCATCGGGCAATCCAGGGTGTCGGCGACGGCACGCATCAGTTCCGCTTCGCCTGCGCTGATCCGCCCGTCGTGCTCGATGCAGCGGGCCATGGCCTTGAGCAACTGGGGCTTTTGCAGCGGGCGCATCTGGTTGAGGCGGTTGAGCGCGTCGTTCAAGTCGCTGATCCCGGCGCGGGGCTGTTCGGCGAATGCCCGGGCGGTGAAGGGCAGTGTGCTCCAGGCCGCCTGGAAGGCCTCGCCGGCCATCTGTTCAGTGGGATTGCCGGCACGCGCCAGCGCCGTCAGCAGCACGCAGCTTTCATTGCCCAGGGCGGCCAGCGGCAGGCGACCCTGCACGGGGCGTTGCATGCCCAGGTTGCGTTCGACGATGCGCAGCAGTGCCCATTCCATAAAGCCCAGTTGCCCCGTGCTGATCAGCAGGGTGCCGATATCGCGCTTGAGGCTCACGAAGTCCTGGGGTTCGAGTTGCTTGAGCGCCGGGATGGCCAGCTCCAGCAGCGGCAGGCGACGTCCGGCGGGCAATTGCTGCAGTGGCTGGGCGAGTTCCAGCAGGCGGTCGGCCAGCAGGGGCGGCAGGTTGGCCTGCATCCAGGTCATGCGTTGCTGACGGGTGGCGTCGTCGGGGCCCAGCAGCAGGCCATACAGAATCGTCAGTGCACCGTGGGGGTCGTGGGCGGCGTCGCGCAGGCGCTCATCGATCTGCGCCAGGCTCTCGCGGGCTTCTTCCAGGTGCAGCGGTTGTGGCTCGCCGATACTGGCGATGGCGTCGCTTGCGGCGGCGGCGCTGAAGCCCGCGGTAGCGGGTTGCTGGGGCGCGGCAGGCTGCGTGGGAGCCTCGAACACCTCGTCGCCGAGCACCACGCCTTTCCAGTCTGGATCGATGCGGCGGATACGTTCTTCCAGCGGCGGGTGGGTGGCCATCATCCGGCTCAACGCCAGGCCCTGACCGAAGTACATATGGCTGTACTCGGCGGCGTGGCTGGCTTCCAGGCGTGAGCCTGCGCCGAGCTTCTTGAGGGCGCCGGCGATGCCGGTGGGGTTGCGGGTGTACTGCACGGCCGAGGCGTCGGCGAGAAACTCGCGCTGGCGGCTGACCGCGGCCTTGATCAGGTTGCCGAAAAAGGTGCCGGCGTAACCGATCACCAGCAGCGCCAGGCCGACCACCATGACCAGCGCGACCGCATTGCCACGGCCCTTGTCGTCGGAGCGGCTGGAGGTGCGGGCGGCGCCGCTGTGGCCGACGCCGCGCATCAGCAGTTCGCCGATCAGGCCGAGCAGCAGGATGCCGTGCAACACCGCCACCAGGCGGGTATTGAGGCGCATGTCGCCATGCAGGATATGGCTGAATTCGTGGGCGATAACGCCCTGCAGCTCATCGCGGTCGAGCCGTTCGATGGCGCCACGGGTCACGCCGATCACCGCGTTCTCCGGCCGCAGCCCGGCGGCGAAGGCGTTGATGGCCGGTTCTTCGAGCAGGTACACGGGTGGCACCGGCACGCCGGCGGCCAGGGCCATTTCTTCCACCACGTTGAGCACCCGTTGCTCGTGCAGGCCTTCGGGCTTGAGGTTGAGCAGGCGCCCGCCAAGGCGCTCGGCGACCACCTTGCCGCCGGCGCGCAGCTGCGAAGCCTTGAATGCCCAGCCCAGCAGCACCACCCCGACCACCACCGCGGCCACGCCGAGCAGCAGCTCGTGGCTAAGCGACTGCAGACCGTAGTTGCCGTACTGGTAAACCTGACAGGCGACGGCGATCACCAGGGTGGTGCTGACCACCAGGGTAACCACCGCCAGCATCAGCAGGATCACCAGGCGCGAGGTATTGCGCCTGGCCCGGTCCTGATGCTCGAAGAAATCCATCCGCTAGGCTCCTGCTCAGAAGGAGACTTTGGGCGCGTCCTGAATCGCCGCGCTGTCGGCGAATTCCAGCAGTGCCGCATCGCTGCCATGCCCGAAGGCGCCGGCCAGCACCACCGGCGGGAAGCTCTGGCGGTAGGCGTTGTAGGCGGTGACCGCATCGTTGTAGGCCTGGCGGGCGAAGGCCACCTTGTTCTCGGTGCTGGAGAGTTCTTCGCTGAGCTGCTGCATGTTCTGCGAGGCCTTCAGGTCCGGGTAGGCTTCGACGGTCACGTTGAGGCGGCCCATGGCGTCCTTCAGTACCCCTTCGGCATTGGCCAGCAGGTTCATGCTCTGGGCATCGCCCGGGTTCTGCGAGGCCTGCTTGAGGCCGTCGACCGCACCATTGCGCGCGGCAATCACCGCCTCGAGGGTTTCCCGCTCGTGGGCCAGGTAGGCCTTGGCGGTTTCCACCAGGTTGGGGATCAGGTCGTAGCGGCGCTTGAGTTGCACCTCGATCTGCGCGAAGCCGTTCTGGTAGCGGTTGCGCAGGCTGACCAGGCGGTTGTAGACGCTGATCACGTAGAAGACCACCACGACCAGTACGGCGATGATGATAAGGGTGGAGATATCCATGAGATGTCCCTATCGATTGGTAGACGTGGCCGCATGGTAACGGAAACTGCAGGCTGCCGGGCGCATGCCGGCAGGGCAGTCCGTATGGATGTGCGGTGGTTCCGGTTACTGGGCGTCTGGCTTGCTCGGGCTGGGGGCGGTCATCTGGATGGTCAGGCGCGGTGTGGCCAGGCTCAGGCCGGACTCGTCCAGGTGGCGCTTGAGCGCCAGGTTGAAGGCGCGCGACACCTCCCACTGCTTGATCGGCGCGGTCTTGAAGCGCGCCCGCAGCACGGCGTTGCCGGACTCGAAGCTCTCCACGCCCTGGATCTCCAGGGGCGACCAGATGTTGCGGCGCATCAGCACGTCGTTGCGCAACTCGGTGGCCACCTCGCGCAGCAGCTTGATGGCTTCGTCGATGTTCATGTCATGGGGCACCGCGACGCGAAAGATGGCGTAGCCGAATTCGCGCGAGTAGTTCTTGATGCTCTTGATTTCGCTGAACGGGATGGTGTGCACGATGCCGTCGATGTCGCGCAGGCGCACGGTGCGGATGGTCAGGCCCTCGACGGTGCCGAGGTGGCCGCCGACGTCGACGTAGTCGTCGATGGCCAGGGAGTCCTCGATGATGATGAACAGGCCGGTGATCAGGTCCGCCACCAGCGATTGGGCACCGAAGCCGATGGCCAGGCCGATCACCCCGGCACCGGCCAGCAGCGGCGTGACGTTCATGCCCATGTTGGCCAGGGCGACGATGGCCGCGATGATGAAGATGCTGACGAACAGCACGTTGCGGATCAGCGGCATCATGGTCTGCGCGCGGGCGTTGGTCTGGCCCTTGCGCGAGCGGGTCAGGGCGTGGTGCACCGCGGTGTCGGCGAGAATCCACACCAGCCAGCCGCAAGCCAGGGTGGCACCCAGGCCGGCCAGCTTGAGGCTGATCTCATGGCCGTCGCCCTCGGCGAAGCGGATCAGCGACAGCCCCCACACCCGCAGACCCAGTTCGATGAACACCAGCCAGATGGCCAGGCTGAGCATGGTGTGGAAGAAGTTCTGGAAGCGCTCGAAATACGCCGCATGGCGACGGTGGCGCGAGCGGCTGCGGAACAGCCGGCGCCTGATCAGGCCGTTGATGACCATGCAGGTGACCAGCAGCACGGTGCACACCAGCGACTGGCGAAAGGCGGTGCTGGTGTCGCCGGCCGACACGAAGGTGGCCGACAGCGAGATGGCCACCAGGGCCAGGGCCGGCAGGTACCAGAAGCTGCCGAGCAGCTCCACGGTTTCGCTGATGCCGCGCTGCCTGAGACGCCTTGCCAGGGGCTGATTGCGGATCAGGTGGGCGATCGGCCGGCGAAAACGCAGGATGAACAGGCCGGTGCACAGCGCCGCCAGCACATTGGTCAGCGTGGCGGTGGTGTGCGCCAGGTTGCCACCGAGGCTGGCGACCAAGCGTGGGTCGTTGAGGGCCTCGCCAAAGGCGGCGAAGCTGCCGATCAGCCACAGCGGGCGAAAGGCGCGGCGGCGCAGGATGTTCAGGGCGGTACGCCGGTGCGGGCCGTCGAGCAGCGAGAAGGCGATCACGCAGATGGCCGAGAAGCAGGTACCCACCACCAGCGCGTAGGCCAGCACCATGGCCAGGTCGCGGCCCAGGGAAGCGGGCAGTACATAGCTCAGGTAGCCGGTGATCAGCAGGGCGGCGAACCAGGGGCCGAGTTTGCGCAGGGCGAAGCGCAGCAGGTCGGTGGGGCGCGGGTTCTGTGGCAGCTCCTCGGCCAGGCCGAAACGCAGGCGCACCTGGTGGCTGAGCGCGCGCAGCCCGAAGGCCAGCAGGCTCCAGATGCCGATGATCAGGGCGAAGTTGCTGACCAGCGCGAAGCGCTCGCCGGCCTCGGGCAGCAGCGCCGCCAGTTCGCTGCGGCTGCGCGACAGCTCCAGCTGCCAGCGCGCCAGGGGGCTGTGCTCGCCGGAGAACTGGCTTTCGATACCGGTCAGCGTGCTGCCGATCAAGCCCAGCACGCCATCGCGGCTTTCGGGCTGGGCTTTCTGGGTGGTGTCGCGCAGGGTTTTCAGGTCGTTGAGCAACTGCGCGCGTTGCTTGTCGTTCTCCAGCGACTGGATCACTTCGTCGAGGGAGCGATCCAGGGGCTGATCCGCCTGGGGCTGGGCGCTGGAGTCGGTGCTGCTGCCGAACAGGGGCGGGATGCCCGCCGCCTGGGCAGACGAGCAGGCGAGGATCAGCAACGTCAGCAACAGCAGGGGGCGTAGCAGGGCGTTGAAGCGGATCACGCGCGAACTCTCCATCACGCGGGTGAGTGTCGGGGCGGCACCGACCGATGCCGCCCCGGGCTCAGGCGTAGTTTTCCGGGCTGAGACGGCGCTCGACCAGTTCGATGAGGATATGGATGACCTTGATGTGCAGCTCCTGGGTACGGTCGGCGAAGTCGCCGCCCGGCGCGCAGATGCACACGTCGGCCAGGCTCTCCAGCAGCGAGCCCGGTTTGCCGGTCAGGGCGATGACCTTGATGCCCAGCGCCTTGGCTGCCTCGGCGGCCTTGACCACGTTGGGGCTCTTGCCGCTGGTGCTGATGGCCAGCAGCACGTCACCTTCGCGGCCGTGGGATTCCACGTAGCGCGAGAAGATGTGGTCGTAGCCGAAGTCGTTGGCCACGCAGCTGATATGGCTGGCGTCGCTGATCGACACCGCGGCGATGCCCGGGCGGTTCTTGCGATAACGGCCGGTCAGTTCCTCGGCGAAGTGCATGGCATCGCACATGGAGCCGCCGTTGCCGCAGGAAAACACCTTGCCCTTGGCTTCGAAGCTGCTCACCAGCAGGTCGCCGGCACGTTCAATACTGGCCAGCGTCTGCTGGTTGCCGATAAAGGCGTCGAGGGCGCGCTGGGCTTCGAGCAGGCTGTTGCGGATATGGTCGATCATGGTCGCCTCAGGGCAGGTCATGGCTGTTGTAGAAGGCGCCCAGCACTTTCACCAGGTGGGCCAGGTCCTGGCTGCCGGCCAGCTCGCGGATCGAGTGCATGGCGAAGGTCGGCAGGCCGATGTCCACGGTGCGCACGCCCAGCTGGCTGGCGGTGATCGGGCCGATGGTCGAACCACAACCCATGTCGCTGCGGGTCACGAAGCTCTGTACCGGCACTTCGTTTTCCAGGCACAGGTGGCGGAAGAAGCCGGCGGTTTCGCTGTTGGTGGCGTAGCGCTGGTTGCTGTTGATCTTGATTACCGGGCCGGCGTTGAGCTTGGGCCCGTGGTTGCCGTCGTGCTTGGCCTCGTAGTTGGGGTGCACGCCGTGGGCGTTGTCGGCCGAGACCAGCAGCGAACGCTGGATGGTGCGCACGAAGTCGTCACCCTGGGGCAGCACGCGGCGCAGCACCTGCTCGAGCATCGGGCCATCGGCGCCGCACGCCGAGCTGGAGCCGACCTCTTCGTGGTCGGTGCACACCAGCACGCAGGTTTCCTCGTCGCCGGCATCGAGCAGCGCCTGCAGGCCGGCGTAACAGGACAGCAGGTTGTCGAGGCGTGCACTGGCGATGAAGTCCTGATTGAGGCCCACCACGGCAGCGCTCTGGGTGTCGTAGAAGCTCAGCTCGTAGTCGAGCACCGCATCGGCGTTGAAGTCGTGTTCCATGGCCAGTTGCTCGCTGAGCAGGGCGCGGAAGTCGGCACCTTCTGCGCCAGCGAGCTGGGCGAGGATCGGCGGCAGCTCGTTCTGCGCGTTGATCGCCCAGCCCTGGTTGGCTTCACGGTTGAGGTGAATGGCCAGGCTGGGAATCACGGCGATGGGCTGGTAGAAGTCGATCAGCGCGCTTTCCACCTTGCCGTCGCGGCGGTAGGTCACCCGGCCGGCCAGGGACAGGTCGCGGTCGAACCAGGGGGCGAGCAGCGCGCCACCGTAAACCTCGACGCCGAGCTGGAAGTAACCCTGACGCTCCAGCTCGGGGTTGGGCTTGACGCGCAGGCAGGGGCTGTCGGTATGGGCGCCGACCAGGCGCACGCCACCTTCGACCGGCGAGCGGGTGCCGAGCTTGAAGGCGATGATCGAGGAATCGTTACGGGTCACGTAGTAGCGGCCACCGGCTTCGGTGTACCAGGGCGCGCGCTCGTCGAGCTGGCGATAACCGGCGGCCTCGAGGCGCATGGCCAGGCTGCTGGTGGCATGGAAGGGTGTAGGGGAGGCGTTGAGAAAGTCGAGCAGGCCTTGATTCAATTCTTCGCGCATGGGGCACTCCGGACGGCAATGTGCCGAGTTTATCGGATTTGCCCGCGGCGCTGTTGGCGTTTGAGAGCAGTAGCCCGTCTTGAGCGCAGGCTACGCATTGATGGGCTGGCACCTATGTGGCCCTGCCCATCCTACGCTGGGTATCCTTGATGTCGCGCGCACGGCGCGCTCCCACAGGGTGAAATCGCGCATGACCTTATCTCGGTACTCACAGAACCAGTTCCGTAGGGTGGGCTTTGGCCCACCATCACTGCCTACGCCGCGATGGCCACCAAGCTGAGGATCTGCCCGTTCAGCTCGGCGTAGTGGCCGCACAGTTCGCCGCCAGCTGGCCAGTCTTCACTGAGGTCGATAAGCAGGCGCAGGCGCGCGGTTTGCTCGCTTGGGTCGAGGCTGAGCAGTTCGGCATCCTGGAAATAGAAGCGCGTCAGCACCAGCGGGTAGAGGGCCTTGAACAGGCTTTCCTTGAACGAGAAGGTCAGGCTTATCCGCCAGGCGCGTTGCTCGGGGCTTAGCCCGGCGATGCGGGTCAGTTCGTCTGCGCTGAGAATCTCGCCCACCAGGCGCTCGGCACGCTCGCTCGACAGCACCTCCTCGACATCCAGGCCCAGGCCGCGCCACTGGCCAGTGGCCGCGGCGATGGCGGCGGCCCAGCCCTGGCCGTGGGTGATCGAGCCGCTGACCTGCGCTGGCCACTGCGGTGCGCGATCCTCGCCGACCGGCGGCACGCTGGCCACGCCGGTGAGCCGATACAGGGCCTCGCGTGCACACAGGCGGCCGGCCAGGTGTTCGGCCTGGCGCTTGGCCACGCCGCGAACCGCCGGCACGCCCGCGGCCCTGTAGTCATCATCAGCGAGCAGGGTCGGGTCGAAGCGGGTGCTGATCAGATGCGCACCGGCCAATGGCCGGGCGAACGGCCAATGATCGTCGAGAGGCGTGCAGCAGCGGGGCAGAGGGGGAGCGGTCATGGCCGGCATTTTGCCGTGCCGGCCGTCCGCTTACCAGCCGGGCACGCCGTGCATGTCCGGCAGCTTGTGGGCGATGCCCTTGTGGCAGTCGATGCAGGTGGCTTCGCCGTTGGCCAGGGCCGTGGAGTGCATCTGCGCGGCGCGCTTGCTCTGGCGGGTGAAGTCCATGAAGTCGAAGTTGTGACAGTTGCGGCATTCCAGCGAGTCGTTGGCCTTCAGGCGCGCCCACTCGTGCTCGGCCAGTTCGCGGCGTTTCTCGAGGAATTTCTCGCGGGTGTTGATGGTGCCGAAGATCTTGCCCCACACCTCCTTGGAGGCCTGCATCTTGCGGGCGATCTTGTCCGTCCACTGGTGCGGCACGTGGCAGTCCGGGCAGGTGGCGCGCACCCCGGAGCGGTTGTTGTAGTGGATGGTGTCCTGCAGCTCGACGAACACGTTGTCGCGCATCTCGTGGCAGGACGTGCAGAACTGCTCGGTGTTGGTGGCCTCCAGCGCGGTGTTGAAACCGCCCCAGAAGATGATCCCGGCGATGAAACCGCCCAGGGTCAGAAAACCCAGGCTGTAGTGCACGCTGGGGCGGCGCAGGACCTTCCAGTAGCGACCGAGCAAGGCAAGCAGCGATTTCATGGTGCCTCCTCAGCGGTGCCCGGCAGGTTGGTTTTCGTCCTGCAGGATCTGGTCGATGGTCTTGAAGCCGTTCTCCACCAGCGGCTTCACCTCGGCCTGGGTGACGTGGCACTGGGTACAGAAGTAGCGGCGCGGCGACATGGCGGCCAGGGCCTGGCCGTCGCGGTCCATGTAGTGGGTGATGCTGATCATCGGCGCCTGGCTGCGCGCGCTGTTGGCGCGGCTGTGGCAGGCCATGCAGCGGTTGCCGTACTTGTCCACCTGATAACCGGCGATGGTGTGGGGAATGGTCGGCGGTTGCTCGGGGTAGTTGCGCTCGCGGCGGATGTCCTTGTTCTCCTCGGGGGCGATGCGCGGCGCCGGGAATTCCTGGGTCAGGGTGCCGCCAGGGCGGCGCCCGTCAGGTGCCGGCGCATCGAGCGGGTAGCTGAGGTCGGCGGCCACCGCCACGCCGAACACGGCGAGCAGCAGCAGGGGCAGATAACGCAGTTTCATGGCTGAGCTCCTCATGCCGCGCTGATCAACTGGATCTTCACCGCGCACTTCTTGTAGTCGGTCTGCTTGGAGATCGGGTCGGTGGCGTCCAGGGTGACCTTGTTGATCAGCTTGTTGGCGTCGAAGAAGGGTACGAACACCAGGCCCCGGGGCGGCTTGTTGCGTCCGCGGGTCTCGATGCGGGCGCGGATCTCGCCGCGCCGGCTGATCACCTTCACCTCGCTGCCGCGCCGGGCATTCATGGCCTTGGCATCGTCGGGGTGCATGTACACCAGGGCATCGGGCACGGCGCGGTGCAGCTCGTCGACGCGCTGGGTCATGCTGCCGGTGTGCCAGTGTTCGAGCACACGGCCGGTGCTGAGCCAGAACGGGTAGTCGTCGTCCGGCGCCTCGGCTGGCGGCTCGTAGGGCAGGGCGAAGATGATCGCGCGGTTGTCCGGGTAGCCGTAGAACTGCACCTCGCTGCCCTTGGCCACGTAGGGGTCGTGGCCCTCGCGGTAGCGCCAGCGGGTTTCCGAACCCTCGACCACCGGCCAGCGCAGGCCGCGTTCGCTGTGGTAGCGGTCGAAGGGCGCCAGGTCGTGGCCATGGCCGCGGCCGAACTGGGCGTACTCCTCGAACAGGCCCTTCTGCAGGTAGAAGCCGAAGGCCTCCGCCTCGTCGTTGCGAAAGCCCTTTTCCAGCTGTTCGGCCGGGAAGGCGTCGACCTGGCCGTTCCTGTACAGCACCTCATAGAGCGTCTTGCCCTTGAGCTGCGGCATCTTGGCGAGCAGTTCGGCGGGCCAGACCTCATCGGTGGTGAAGCGCTTGGAGAATTCCACCAGTTGCCACAGGTCGGATTTCGCCTCACCCGGTGCGCCGACCAGTTGATGCCAGAACTGCGTGCGGCGCTCGGCGTTGCCGTAGGCGCCTTCCTTCTCGACCCACATGGCGCTGGGCAGGATCAGGTCGGCGGCCTGGGCCGAGGTGGTCGGGTAGACGTCGGAGACGATCACGAAGTTGTCCGGCTTGCGCCAGCCCGGCAGCACTTCCTGCATGATGTTGGGGCCGGCCTGCATGTTGTTGCTGACCTGGGTCCAGTACACCTTGAGCACGCCGTCCTTGAGCATGCGGCTCTGCTCCACGGCGTGGAAGCCGGGCTTCTCTTGGATGGTGCCGGCGGGTAGCTTCCAGATCTTCTCGGCGGTGGCGCGGTGTTTCGGGTTGGTCACCACCAGGTCGGCGGGCAGGCGATGGGAGAAGGTGCCGACTTCGCGGGCGGTGCCGCAGGCCGACGGCTGGCCGGTCAGCGAGAAGGGGCTGTTGCCCGGCTCGCTGATCTTGCCGGTCAGCAAATGGATGTTGTAGATCAGGTTGTTGGCCCACACGCCGCGGGTGTGCTGGTTGAAGCCCATGGTCCAGAACGACACCACCTTGCGCTGCGGGTCGGCGTACAGCTCGGCCAGCGCCTTGAGGCGTTCGGCGGGCACGCCCGATTCCCTGGCGGCGCGCTCCAGGGTGTAGGGTTTGACGAAGGCGGCGAACTGCTCGAACGACAGGTCGCTCCAGGTGTTGGCATTCTTCGCGTTCCTGGCTTTGACCTCCAGCGGGTTGTCCGGGCGCAGGCCGTAGCCGATGTCGTCGGCGCCGAGGGCGAAGCGGGTGTGGCGCTTGACGAAACCCTGATTCACCGCGCCGCTCTGGATGATGTGGTTGGCGATGTAGTTGAGGATCAGCAGGTCGGTCTGCGGCTTGAACACCATGGGGATGTCGGCCAGGTCGAAGCTGCGGTGCTCGAAGGTCGACAGCACGGCGACCTTGACGCCGGGCTTGCTCAGGCGCCGGTCGGTGACCCGGCTCCACAGCACCGGGTGCATCTCGGCCATGTTCGAGCCCCACAGCACGAAGCTGTCGGTGGCCTCGATGTCGTCGTAGCAGCCCATCGGCTCGTCCATGCCGAAGGTGCGCATGAAGCCCATCACCGCCGAGGCCATGCAATGGCGCGCGTTGGGGTCGATGTTGTTGCTGCGAAAGCCGGCCTTCATCAGCTTGTTGGCGGCGTAGCCTTCCCAGATCGTCCACTGCCCCGAGCCGAACATGCCCACGGCCTGGGGGCCGTGCTCGCGCAGGGCTGCCTTGAACTTCTCCTCCATGATGTCGAAGGCCTGTTCCCAGCCTATCGGCTGGAATTCACCCTGTTTGTCGTAGACGCCGTTCTTCATGCGCAACAGCGGTGTGGTCAGGCGGTCGACGCCGTACATGATCTTCGACAGGAAGTAGCCCTTGACGCAGTTCAGGCCGCGGTTGACCTCGGCCTTGATGTCGCCGTGGGTGGCCACCACGCGGTTGTCGCGGGTGGCGACCATCACGCTGCAGCCGGTGCCGCAGAAGCGGCAGGGTGCCTTGTTCCAGTCCAGACGGGTGTTTTCCGCGTCGGCGACCAGGTTGCTGGCGGTGGAGGCGAACGGCAGGCCGGCGGCGGCGGCAGCGATGGCTGCGGCCTGGGCCTTGGTGAATTCGCGGCGGGTCATGCTCATTGAGCGGCTCCTTCCGGGGTGAGGCATTCGTGGTAGATCAGCGCGGCGTTGAGCACGCCCGGCAGCGCGTTGACCTGGTCGATACGCTGCAGAATGAGTGTTTCGTCGACCGCCTCGATCACCACCACCGCCTTGCCTTCCGGGCTGTGCTGGTGCACGTCCAGGTCGTCGAGCAGGCGCAGGTTGGCGAGTACCGCATCGAGCTGCTCGGGGCGGGCATGCACGATGAAGCTGGCGATGTGCAGGGGGGCGTCCATGACGGGCTCCTGTAAGCCGAGGGTCAGTTGAGCGGGCCGGGCGGGCCGAAGAGCATCTGCAGGAACCACACGGCGAAGCCGTAGGCGCCGACGAGGGCCACGGAAAGCAGCGGGAAGAGGAATATCACCAGGAACACAAACAACCGGCGTTCGCGGCGTTTGCCCCCGGTGTCTTCGGATGGGCTGGGCATGGGCAGTTCTTCATCGGTCAGGCTGATTGGACATGCCGTCATTGAGGAAGGCAGCGCCTCTGGCGCTGGCAATCTGACGGTCTCTGGTCGTTAAGCCCGACCTTAGTCGCACTGGCCAGCGGGGTATTGATCCGGGTCAATGACTGGGCCGTTACCCCGTGGCAGCCGGAGAAAAGCGGTCTTGCCCATCGTTCAGGTGAGGTTCAGCAAGGGTTCAGGAGGGGTTCAGTCGCCGTCGGGCAGGATGATTGCCGAGTTCTTCCTTAACCCACTGCCATTCGAGAGGCATCTCCATGAAAGCGACTCTGACCAAACTGGCTCTGGCAACTTCCCTGGTATTCGGCGCGGCAGCCACTGCCCATGCCGACAACAACTTCGCCGGCTTCACCTGGGGCCAGACCAGCAACAACATCCAGAAGTCCTCGGCGCTGAATGCCAACCTGGGTGATCCGAATTTCGACGGTGTGATCAACAACACCAGCACCTGGGGCGTGCGCGCCGGTCAGCAGAACGACGTCGGCCGCTACTACGCCACCTATGAATACATTTCCGGCAGCAACGATGGCCTCAAGCTGCGCCAGCAGAACCTGCTCGGCAGCTACGATGCCTTCCTGCCGCTGAACGAGAACGGCACCAAGCTGTTCGGCGGTGGCACCCTGGGTCTGGTCAAGCTGGAGCAGAACAGCCCCGGTGTCTCGCGTGACACCAATGTCGGGTATGCTGCCGGCTTGCAGGCGGGCCTGCTGCAGGAAGTCAACGAGAACGCCTCCATCGAAGGCGGCTACCGTTACCTGCGCACCAATGCCAGCACCGAATTCGCCCCGCACGGCGAAGGCAAGGTCGGCTCCCTCGATCTGCATAGCAGCGGGCAGTGGTATCTGGGTGCCAACTACAAGTTCTAAGTCGCCATAATCAGCTGCGCGTCGGCCCTGCAGCGTTAAAAACAGGCTCGGAAAGCCGCTTGCGGCTAACGCACTTCAGTGCGGCTCCGGAGGAGCGAGCGAAGCGAGTAATGCTCATGTACAAAAGTACACTCCGCTTTCTCGCCGGTTTTTGCCTTGCAGGGCTCTAGCTCGCAAGATTATTAAATTGATGGTTCGAGCTTGTTGCCGTTTCAGAACGAAGAGGGCATGCAACGATGAAATTGCTGGTCGTGGAGGATGAAGCGCTGCTGCGCCACCATCTCTATACCCGACTCGGCGAACAAGGCCACGTGGTGGACGCGGTCGCCAACGCCGAGGAGGCGCTGTATCGCGTCGATGAATACCACCATGACCTGGCGGTGATCGATCTCGGTCTGCCAGGTATCAGCGGTCTGGATCTGATCCGTCAGTTGCGCAGCCGCGACAAGACCTTTCCCATTCTGATTCTCACCGCCCGTGGCAACTGGCAGGACAAGGTCGAGGGCCTGGCCTCCGGTGCCGACGATTACGTGGTCAAACCCTTCCAGTTCGAAGAGCTCGAAGCACGCCTCAATGCGCTGCTGCGCCGCTCCTCCGGCTTTATCCAGTCGACCATCGAAGCAGGCCCCCTGCTGCTCGACATGAACCGCAAGCAGGCGCTGATCGATGGCGCGGGCATGGGCCTGACCGCCTACGAATACCGCATCCTCGAGTACCTGATGCGCCACCATCAGCAGGTGGTGCCCAAGGAGCGGCTGATCGAGCAACTGTATCCCGATGACGAGGAGCGCGATCCCAACGTCATCGAAGTGCTGGTCGGCCGCCTGCGCCGCAAGCTGGAAAGCTGCAACGGCTTCAAACCGATCGAAACGGTGCGTGGCCAGGGCTATCTGTTCACCGAGCGCTGCCGGTGACCTCAGGCCTGGCACGCTTGAAAGTGCACTGGGTGTCCTCCCTGCGCCTGCGCCTGATGCTCGGCAGCACGGTGATCGCCGTGCTGTTCATGCTGGCGCTGTTGCCGGCCCTGCAGGGCGCCTTTCTGATCGCCCTGGAAAAATCCGTCGAGAAGCGCCTGGCCGCCGATGCCGGAGCGTTGATATCCGCGGCCCGCACCGACGACGGCAAGCTGCGCATGCCCAGCAAGCTGCCTGACGAGGAATTCGACCTGCCCGATGCCCAGTTGCTGGGCTTCATCTACGACCGCGACGGACAACTGGTGTGGCGCTCGCCGTCGACCTGGGACATGTCCGTGTCCTACCAGCCGCGTTACGACGGGCGTGGCGATGAACTGCTACGCACCACCGACCGTCAAGGCCGCGAGTTCTACATCTATGACGTGGAGATCAAGCTGCTGCGCGGGCAGAGCGCAGCGTTCAGCATCGTCACCATGCAGCCGGCCAGCGACACCCAGGCGCTGTACAACGATTTCACCAAGCAGCTGTACCTGTGGCTCGGTGGTGCGCTGCTGCTGCTCCTGGGGCTGTTGTGGTTCGGCCTGACCTGGGGCTTTCGCAGCCTGCGCGGGTTGCGCGAGGAACTCGATGAGGTGGAGAGCGGCACCCGCGAACGGCTGAGCGATGACCATCCCCGTGAGCTGCTGCGCCTGACCGGCTCGCTGAACCGCCTGCTGGACAGCGAGCGCCAGCAGCGCGAGCGCTATCGGAACTCCCTCGATGACCTGGCGCACAGCCTGAAGACCCCGTTGTCGGTGCTGCAGGGCGCGGCCGAGGTGATCGCCGCCAAACCGGAAAACCGCGAGCAGGCACAGATTCTCCAGGGGCAGATCGAGCGCATGAGCCAGCAGATCGGCTATCAGCTGCAACGCGCCAGCCTGCGCAAGAGCGGCCTGGTTCGCCACCGGGTGCCGTTGGCCAGGGTGGTGGACAACCTCTGCGAGGCGCTCGACAAGGTCTACCGGGACAAACAGGTCAGCGTGCAGCGCCAGTTCGATGCCTGGCTGGAAATTCCCATGGAGCGTGCCGCGCTGCTGGAGCTGCTCGGTAACCTGCTGGAAAACGCCTATCGCCTGTGCCTGGGCCAGGTGCGTGTCAGCGCCCGAATCGAGGGCGGCACCTGCCAGCTGTGCGTCGAGGACGATGGGCCGGGCGTGCCGGTGGATCAGCGCGAGCGCATTCTCCGCCGTGGCGAGCGCCTGGACGCCCAGCACCCGGGGCAGGGCATCGGCACCGCGGTGGTCAAGGACATCATCGAAAGCTACGAGGGCGAGCTATTTCTCGAGGACTCCGAGCTGGGCGGTGCGGCATTCCGGGTGCGGATCTGAGCGGGCGGTGATCGCCGTGGTGGGAATCCGCCACGGCTTTCGAGAGCGCGTGCGGAAAACCGCCAAATGCGGGCTGGATGGCTTGCTGGATTTCCCTAAAAGCCCTGTTTATCAACGGTTTATCCGAAATTTTCTTGTATGGCATGACGCTTGCTTTTGCTGCGTCAAGGTCGCGTCGAGCGTACCTACTAACAAATCCCTCCAGGTCAGGAGGGTTGGCGCCTAAACAAGAAAGGTGGTGCGGACGTCGCTGGATGTCATTGCCGCGCCCATGAGGATTCACCATGACTGCCACAACGAACGAAGTTGTCCGTCAACCGTTCTACAAAATGCTCTACGTCCAGGTGCTGTTCGCCATCACCGTGGGCATCCTGCTCGGCCATTTCTACCCGGAAACAGGCGTCGCCCTCAAACCGCTCGGCGATGGTTTCGTCAAGCTCATCAAGATGGTCATCGCGCCCATCATCTTCTGTACCGTGGTCAGCGGCATCGCCGGCATGCAGGACATGAAGGCAGTCGGCAAGACCGGCGGCTACGCGCTGCTGTATTTCGAGATCGTCTCCACCATCGCCCTGATCATCGGTCTGGTCGTGGTCAACGTGGTGCAGCCGGGTGTCGGCATGCACGTCGATCCAAGCACCCTGGATGCCAGCAAGATCGCTGCCTATGCCCAGGCAGGTGAAGCGCAGAGCACCATCGGCTTCCTGCTCAACGTGATCCCGGCCACCGTAGTGGGGGCGTTCGCCAACGGCGACATCCTCCAGGTGCTGTTCTTCTCGGTGATCTTCGCCTTCGCCCTGCAGCGCATGGGTGAGTTCGGTCGCCCGGTGCTCGAGTTCATCGATCGCATTGCCCACGTCATGTTCGGCATCATCAACATGATCATGAAGGTCGCGCCCATCGGTGCCTTCGGTGCCATGGCCTTCACCATCGGTCAGTACGGTGTCGGCTCGCTGGTGCAGCTGGGCCAGCTGATGCTGTGCTTCTACATCACCTGCTTCTTCTTCGTGCTCATCGTGCTGGGCGGCATCTGCCGTGCCCACGGCTTCAGCGTCCTGCGCCTGATCCGCTACATCCGCGAAGAGCTGATGATCGTGCTGGGTACCTCGTCGTCCGAGTCGGCGCTGCCGCGCATGCTGACCAAGATGGAAAAACTCGGTGCCAACAAGTCGGTCGTCGGCCTGGTGATTCCTACCGGTTACTCCTTCAACCTCGACGGTACCTCGATCTACCTGACCATGGCCGCGGTGTTCATCGCCCAGGCCACCGACACCCCGATGGACATCACCCACCAGATCACCCTGCTGCTGGTGCTGCTGGTTGCCTCCAAGGGTGCTGCTGGCGTGACCGGTAGCGGCTTCATCGTGCTGGCTGCCACCCTGTCCGCCGTCGGCCACCTGCCGGTTGCCGGCCTGGCGCTGATCCTGGGTATCGACCGCTTCATGTCCGAAGCCCGCGCGCTGACCAACCTGGTCGGCAACGGCGTGGCCACCATCGTGGTCGCCAAGTGGTGCAAGGAGCTGGACGAAGACACCCTGCAGCGCGAGCTGGCTTCCGGTGGCCGTCCGGAAGTGGTTGCCGTGCCTGCCGACAACGCTGGCAAGGTTTCCTGATACCGATGTCGTCGACCTTCCCGTGAGGGAAGGTCACCTGGCCCGCCCACTCGGCGGGCTTTTTTTATGGGCGGACGAAAACCGGCGTGCTGCTGGCACCTCGCCTTTAGGCCACCTGTTCTATTGAGCCGGGCCCGGTCCTGCAGGAGCATTTCCGGGCGGGTGGTGTGTCGTGAGCTGGCAAGCGGCGATGCGCTGCTCATCAATCCTGGATCGATGGAGAGGTTTCCATGAAAAGCATGAAGAAGATGGGTTCGCGCCGTTTGGGGCTGGCGGCAGCATTGCTCGCGGGTATCGCATTCAGCGGCACTGCCAGCGCCTGGACGTTCGAGCATGGCTGGAGCTGCCAGAACAAGTGGTACCAGATGGGGCTGATCGAACTGATTGCCTGCGGTGGCGGAGGCGAGGGCTGATCCGCCTGGCGCCGGGCCGCGATATCCGGCCTGGCAATGCCGGTCCTGAAGCCCGCCGTGAGCGGGCTTTTTCACGCCTGGAGGCGTTGATGGCGCGTCCTGCAGGGGGCGTCGCCAGAGCCAGTACGCCGTGACGGGTCGGACTTGTGCAGGTGAGTCGGCTATGGTCGGCGGACTGGTCGCGTGGGGCGTCGCTGGATCGAGGCGGGAAAAGGATACCCAGGAGCCGAAACGAAAAAACCGGCCACGAGGGCCGGTTTTTCTGGGATTGGTCGGAGAGACAGGATTCGAACCTGCGACCTTCTCGTCCCGAACGAGACGCGCTACCAAGCTGCGCTACACTCCGAATTCGCCAAATTCTACTCAAAAACTTTTGCAGCACAAGGGGTTAGCAAAAATTTTTAATCGGGGCGCCGCACCTGGCAGGCGCCCGCGAGACGGGCAGGGCGCTTACAGCTCCTTGACGGTACGAACCTGGTCCTTGTTGACCTTGGTGCGCTTGCCGTCCAGCTGCTCGAACTCGTAGAAGCCGGTGTCGTCGTCGAAATCGGGACGATCGACAGTCTGGATCTCACGGCCGTCGTTGAGGGTGATCACCGATGGCGTGGAACAGCCTGCCAGGGTAACCAGGCCGAGGGCGAGTAGGAATGCAGCGGTAGTCCGTTGCTTCATGGCATGTCTCCTTAAGTCGAGGCAGAGTGATTACCTTGGCTCAGACGGGTAGGCCGAGCCCAAGTTCCACCCTATTTATCCACCCGAGGCTGCCATGCCGCAAGCGTTCAGCCAAGCAGGTCCGGGGAATTGAGGTTGCTCAGGCGTGGGTCCTCGCTTGCGCAGGGCAGCGCAGCGGGATCGTGGGCACGCAGCCAGCGCTGGGTGCTGCGCTCACCAGCCTGCCAGGCCTGTTCCAGTGAAGGCAGCAGGCGGCGGGGGATGACCGCGAACAGCGGCTCCCAATAGCCGGCGCGCTGGGCCATCACCGGCCGATCCTCGGCCAGGGCCAGCAAACGCTCGACCAGCGCGCGGTCGACCCGCGGGGCGTCGCAGGGCAGCACCAGCAGCAGGGGATGACGGGCGACCTGCAGGGCTGCGCGGATGCCGGCCAGGGGACCGGGATAGTCGGCGCTGTCGTCAGCGACCAGGCGATCGGCATAGGCGGCATAGGCCTGCTGGTTGCGGTTGCAGGAGATGATCAGGTCATCGGTCAGCGGCCGTACCACCTCGTGCAGCCATGCGATCATGGGTCGCGCCTGCCAGGGCACCAGGCCCTTGTCCAGGCCGCCCATGCGCTGGCCGC
>Ga0268256_1000540_pt1 | contig 31068 bp, 24 predicted proteins | sample AgamicAtAmrz_FD_200247 | JGI IMG/M metagenome (GOLD analysis project Ga0268256, IMG submission 200247) | Agave microbial communities from Guanajuato, Mexico - At.Am.rz (v2) (version 3) | ecosystem: Host-associated > Plants > Roots > Rhizosphere | place: Guanajato, Mexico | collected 2012-06-07 | reverse complement strand
GCGACCCTGCACTTTATAACCGCCGAAAATATTGACCGACTGCGGCGTTAAGCCCAGATGCCCACAGACCGGCACGGCGCGTTCGGCCAGCTGGCGCACGGTGTCGCTCAGCCAGGCGCCGCCTTCGATTTTCACCATGTTCGCGCCCGCGCGCATCAGCTCCGCCGAGCTGGCAAAAGCCTGTTCCGGCGTGGCGAAGGTCATAAAAGGCAGATCGGCCATCAGCAGCGCGGCAGGCGCGCCGCGGCGCACCGCACGGGTATGATAGGCGATATCCGCCAGCGTGACGGGCAGCGTGGAATCATGGCCCTGAACGACCATACCAAGCGAATCGCCGACCAGCATGACCTGGATGCCTTCGTCGGCAAACAGGCGAGCGAAGCTGTAGTCATAAGCGGTAACAGAAGCGAATTTGCGGCCGCTTTTTTTCCATTGGCGAAGGGTGGAGACCGTTGTCGGTTTCATCACAACCTCTGAGAAAGTGTTCTGGTGGGCGTATCTTAATGGAAGGGCGGTAGCCTGGCTACCAGGACTTAATGGCCCGGCAGTCCAGCGTGGCGACCAGCTTTTTAAGCGGCGTGCCGTCCGGCAAAATCAGTTCCGGCGCGATGGCGAGCAGCGGCACCAGCATAAACGCGCGGTTGTGCATATCGTAGTGCGGTACGGTCAGACGCGGCGTGTTAATCGTCAGATCGCCGAACAGCATGATGTCCAGATCCAGCGTGCGCGGGCCCCAGCGTTCATCCTTACGTACGCGTCCCTGTTCCTGCTCAATACGCTGGGTATGATCAAGCAACGTTTCCGGCGGCAGCGCCGTTTCCAGCAGCACGGCGGCATTAAGATAGTCGGGCTGATCCGGCGGGCCGTAGGGCGGCGTGCGGTAGAAGGGGGAGGTGGCCAGCAGGGTGGTTTGCGGCAGCCCGGCCAGTGCATCAAGCGCGGACTGCACCTGATGCAAAGGATCGGCCAGATTGCTGCCTAAGGCGAGATACGCCCTCATACGTTGCTGCTGTTACCGTCGCGACGAGGGCCAGGCACGCGCTTGCGCGGACGGCGGGTGCGGCGACGCGGCACCGGATCGTCGCCAAGCGTATTCAGCATCGTTTTCTGCTGCGGCGGCGCGGCAACCTGGAACTCGCCCCACCAGGCGGAGAGGCGCAGCAGCTCCTGGTTATTCTCTACTTCGGCGCGCAGCGCCAGCAGGTCGTAAGCGGCGCGGAACTTAGGATGCTCCATCAGCTTCCAGGCGCGCTTGCCGTGGCGGCGGGAAAGGCGCAGCTGCAGCTGCCAGATATCGCGCACCAGCGTGGTAATGCGTTTCGGAATAGCCAGCGAGCGGCACGCTTCATCCAGCACGTCGTTCATCGCCAGCGCGAAAGCGTCATAGTAGGCCAGGCCGCTTTCCTGCGCGATTTTCTGCGCCGCTTCCAGCTGCGGATACCAGAACATCGCCGAGAACAGGAACGCCGGGTTAACGCGCATATCGTTATGAATGCGGTTATCGGTGTTTTTCAGCACCTGCACCACCATGCGTTCCATATTGCTGTCGCCCTGATCCGTAAAGTAGCGGGTGATCAGCGGGAAGAGCGGCTGGAACAGCTGATATTCACGCAGCTGCAAATAGGTTGTGTAGCCATAACCGGCCTGCAACAGCTTCAGCGTCTCTTCAAACAGGCGCGCGGGCGGGATATCGTGCAGCAGCGTTGCCAGTCGAGGGATCGGCTCTGCCGTTTCGGCGGCGATGCTCATATCCAGTTTGGCGGCGAAGCGGATTACGCGCAGCATTCGCACGGGATCTTCACGGTAGCGCGTTTCCGGATCGCCAATCAGGCGGATAATGCCCTGATGCAGGTCGTTCAGGCCGCCGACATAGTCGCGTACGCTGAAGTCGGCCACGCTGTAATACAGGCTGTTGATAGTCAGATCGCGGCGCTGGGCGTCATCTTCAATGGTGCCGAAAATGTTGTCGCGCAGCAGCATACCGTTCTGGCCGCGCTGCGAGCTGTTGCGATCGGACTCCGGCTGTTCCGCTTCGTGATGGCCACGGAAGGTGGCGACCTCAATGATTTCCGGCCCGAACATAACGTGAGCGAGGCGAAAACGGCGGCCGACCAGACGGCAGTTGCGGAACAGCTTACGCATCTGCTCCGGCGTGGCGTTGGTAGTCACGTCGAAATCTTTCGGTTTTTTGCCCAGCAGTAAATCGCGGACGCCGCCACCGACAAGGTAAGCCTCATAGCCCGCTTTATTCAGTCGGTACAATACCTTGAGGGCATTTTCACTGATGTCTTTACGCGAGATAGCGTGCCCGTCACGCGGGATCACGGTTATCTTAGGCGCAACCTGCACCTCGGCTGGCGCCTCGCCTTCGCGGTTCAAAACTTTTCGGCAAAAATTAGCAACTCGGGTAAAAATGGGACACCTCGATAGTGACGTTAAAGCTGGGCGATAAAAAACAGCGGCTAATCATAGCTCAGTGTGGCGCGTTTGAGAATGCTCATCTCGCTTCGCTCTCGTTTTCAGGCCAGAGCGGGCGCGCGTATTCACTTTCTACTAACCATTCTGCAACAGTATATTCTGGCGCGGCACGCGGGTCAGATCCCATGCGGCGACCGCTTTTTCCAGTAAAACAGACGGCATTTCGTCGCGCCATCCTTCGCTGACCGACTGGCCTAAAAAACGCAGCGCCTGCACCAGCACGGGCCGCGGATCGCCTGCCGGCAGCGGCGGCGCATGATTCTGCTTGGAAAGCTTGTTGCCATCGGCGTTAACCGCCAGCGGCAAATGCAGGTAGCCCGGCACCGGCCAGCCGAAGCGCTGGTACAGCGTTATCTGCCGTACCGTCGGCTCGATCAGGTCGGCGCCTCTGACCACTTCCGTCACGCCCTGAAAATGATCGTCCACCACTACCGCAAGATTATAGGCAAACAGCCCGTCGCGGCGGTGAATAATAAAATCTTCCTGCGCCAGCGCGGCGTCGGCCATCACCTCGCCGCGCAGCGTATCGGTAAACTGCGCTACGGGGTGATCGACGCGCAGACGCAGTGCCGCATTATCCGGGCCGCGTTGTCGCGTGCGGCAGTAGCCGTCGTAAAGGCCGCCGATTTGCCGAATGCGGCTGCGCGTGCAGGTACAGTAATAGCTGTGGCCCTGCTGGTTCAGCCAGGCCAGCGCTTCCCGATAGGCGTCATGACGCTGCGACTGCCAGAGCACCTCGCCATCCCAGTGCAGGCCATACTGCTCCAGCTGCTGAAGAATGCGCCGCGCCGCGCCGGGCACTTCACGAGGCGGATCGATATCCTCAATGCGCACCAGCCATTTTCCCTGCTGCGCGCGTGCCTGCAAATAGCTGCCAAGCGCGGCTATCAGCGAGCCGAAGTGGAGTTCACCGGAAGGGGATGGGGCGAAGCGCCCGATACAGGATGACATCGGAGAAGAGACAGGCAGTGAAGCAGATGCCTCACTGCACAATCCATTAGCCATTAACCGGCCATTTGTTTTTCGCGGATTTCCGCCAGCGTTTTACAGTCGATGCAAAGATCGGCGGTAGGACGTGCTTCAAGGCGACGGATACCGATTTCAACGCCGCAGGAATCGCAGTAGCCGAAATCGTCATCTTCTACTTTCTTCAGCGTCTTCTCGATCTTTTTGATCAGTTTGCGCTCGCGGTCACGGTTACGCAGTTCAAGACTGAATTCTTCTTCCTGTGCTGCCCGGTCAACCGGATCGGGGAAGTTGGCGGCTTCATCTTGCATATGCGTGACGGTGCGATCAACTTCATCCCGAAGCTGGTTACGCCAGGCTTCAAGGATCTTCTTGAAATGCGCCAGCTGGGCTTCATTCATGTACTCTTCGCCCGGCTTCTCCTGATAGGGTTCCACACCAGCGATGGCGAGAATACTCAGGGACGAGGTTTTACGGGTTTGCCCTTCTTGCATGTTGTTTCTCCTGGATAACACGCACTATCGATCCCCAGAGGGGATAAAAACAGGTCGCTATAAATAGCAGAAGCGATCAAGGTTGGCAATTATTCCTGAACATCCCTTGACAAGGCTGTGAGGAAAAGCGTATCTGACGCGACATAAGACCCTTCATATAACAGTTAATTGCGTCTGAATTACGCATTCACAATCAGTTTCCTCTCTACGACCAGACCTTCAGGCGAGAGGCTCGCTTTACAGGCAAGCACCTCGACCCCGCTTGCGCGCGCCTGAACCATGAGTTCTGCGTAGCGTGCATCAATGTGACGCGCCGGGGTGACGTCCTCAATCCCCGAATGCAGAACGGCAAATAAAAGCACCGCGCGCTCGCCGTTTTCCGCAATCTTCGCCAGTTCGCGCAGATGCTTCTGGCCACGCTCGGTAACCGCATCCGGAAAGTAACCCTTACCCTGTTGTAAGAGCGTCACGGATTTGACTTCAATATAGCAGTTGACGCGATCCTCTGCCTTTAACAGGAAATCAATACGGCTTTTTTCAGCGCCATATTTCACTTCACTTTGTAAATCCGCATAACCGGATAATTCCGGAATCTGCCCGGCCAGCAGCGCTTCTTTTACCAGCATATTGGCGCGCAGCGTATTTACGCAGATCCAGTGTCCCTGCTGGGTTTGTGTCAGTTCCCAGCTGTGCGGATACTTTCTGGTCAGGCTGTCCGACGTGGAGTACCACACCGTATCACCTGGCGTCGCACAGCCGGTCATTGCGCCGGTATTGGCGCAATGCAGCGTCAGTTCGGTGCCGTCTGGCGTAATGACATCGGCCAGAAAGCGCTTATAACGTTTGACCAGCGTGGCCTGGCGCAGCGGCGGCGTAAAATTCATAAACTTTCCTGTTGCAGTTCCCAGCTTGCCAGCGCCCGATAGCGCGTGCGGCCCTGGCTGAACAGCGACTCGAAGAGCGCAAAACGCTCCACGCGAAACTGCCAGCTGAAATTACGCGGCGGCAGCGCGACCGGCTGGAGAGCATTGCGGAATAATGTGACATGCGGATGAAAGGGCAGAGGACTTTGATAACAGCCGCTGCGCGCGGCCTGCGAGCGTAACAGTCCGGCCAGCTGCAGCAGTCCGCGCGGCGCCTGCTTCGGCCCCAGCCAGACCACGCCGGAACGCGGCCAGTGACCGGCGTCGTCCAGCGTCAGGGTAAACGGCGACTGCCTGATACGTCCGGCCATTTGTTGGAGCGCACGCTGCTTTTCCGCGCCGACATCGCCTAAAAAGGCCAGCGTAAGATGCAGGTTAGCTGCCGCTATCGGACGGCCGGTCTCTTCGGCAAAGGTGGCGGCGCGCCACGCAATAACCTCCTGACTGCTGCTGGCCGGTAGCGCGATACCGAAAAACAGTCTTTTTTGCTCGTTCATGGTGCCCTCCGGTATTCCAGAAGCAGGAATGCTACAATGCCCGGCAACTTAAGGCCAGGAGCAGAGACGTGAGTTCATTACCAGTCAGCGCTGTATTACCCGAGCTGTTGGCGGCCCTGCGGGATGCGCCGCAGGTGCTGCTGGCGGCGCCGACCGGCGCGGGAAAATCGACATGGCTGCCGCTGCAGCTTTTGCAGCAGGTCAGCGGGCGTATTTTGCTGCTGGAGCCGCGCAGGCTGGCGGCGCGCAACGTGGCGCAGCGGCTGGCGGAGCAGCTTGGCGAAGCGCCAGGACAGACCGTGGGCTACCGGATGCGGGCGGAAAGCCGCAGCGGGCCGTCCACGCGGCTGGAGGTGATTACGGAAGGCATCCTGACGCGGATGCTACAGCAGGATCCGATGCTGGAAGGCGTTTCGCTGGTGATCCTGGATGAGTTTCACGAGCGCAGCCTGCAGGCCGATCTGGCGCTGGCGCTGCTGCTGGACGTGCAGCAGGGGCTGCGTGAAGATCTGAAAATTCTGCTGATGTCGGCCACGCTGGACAACGCTCGCCTGCAGGCGCTGCTGCCGGATGCGCCATCTGTCCGCTCCGAAGGCCGCTCTTTTCCCGTTGAGCGGCGCTACGCATCCCTGTCCACCAGCCAGCGGTTTGAAGAGGCGGTGGCGCGGCAGGTCAGCGAGCTGCTGCGCGACGAGCCTGGCTCGCTGCTGCTGTTTCTGCCCGGCGTGGGCGAAATCCAGCGGGTGCAGACGCAGCTGGCGCCACTGGTCGCCAGCGATGTCGATCTTTGTCCTTTATATGGCGCGCTGCCGCTGGCGGAGCAGCGTAAAGCTATCCTTCCTGCGCCTGTCGGCCGCCGAAAAGTGGTGCTGGCGACCAATATCGCGGAAACCAGCCTGACTATCGAAGGCATCCGGCTGGTGGTGGACAGCGCGCTGGAGCGGACGGCGCTGTTCGATACGCGCACCGGCCTGACTCGCCTGCAAACGCAGCGCGTCAGCCAGGCTTCGATGATCCAGCGCGCCGGACGCGCGGGTCGTCTGGCGCCGGGGATCTGCCTGCATCTGATCCCTAAAGAGCAGGCGGAACGCGCGGCGGCCCACAGCGACGCGGAAATACTGCAAAGCGATTTAAGCTCGCTGTGGCTGGATCTGCTGCAGTGGGGCTGCCACGACGCAGCTCAGCTCACCTGGCTGGATAAACCGCCCGCCGCCAGCCTGGCTCAGGCGCAGCGGCTGCTGTCGCAGCTTGGTGCCACCACCGATGCCGGACAGCTGACGGCCAAAGGTCGACGCATGGCCGCTTTCGGCAGCGAGCCGCGCCTGGCCGCGATGCTGGTCGAGGCGGGCAACGATGCGGACAGCGCCGCCACGGCGGCGATGCTGGCGGCGATCCTGGAGGAGCCGCCGCGCGGCAGCGTCGATCTGCGGGACGCGCTGCATCGTCCCCAGCCCCACTGGCAGAAACGAGCGAAACAGCTGCAGCAGCGGCTGCGCCTGACCGGCGGCGCGATCGATGCGGCGTTGGCCGCGCCGCTGCTGGCGAGCGCTTTTCCCGATCGTATCGCTCGCCGTCGCGGCATGGAAGGGCGCTATCAGCTGGCTAACGGCATGGGCGCGATGCTCGATCGCGAAGAGGCGTTAATCCGCTATGAATGGCTGCTTGCGCCCGCGCTATTACAGGGCAGCGCGCAGCCGGACGCGCGCATTCTCCAGGCGCTGCCGCTGACGATAGAAACGCTGATCGCCGAGCGGCCGCAGCTTGTCGGGCAGCGGGTAGAGGTTGAATGGCACGACGAGCGCGGCACGCTTTCCGCCTGGCGTCGCGAACAGATTGGCGAGCTGGTGCTGAAATCCCAGCCGCTGAGCAAGCCTGACGAAGCGGTGCTGCACCCGGCGATGCTGCGCTGGATCCGCAGCAAAGGGCTGTCGGTGCTGAACTGGACGCCCGCCGCCGAGCAGCTGCGTGTGCGGCTGGTCTGCGCCGCGCAGTGGCTGCCGGAACAGGCATGGCCCGCCGCCAGCGAGGCCGATCTGCTCGCCACGCTGGAAAAGTGGCTGCTGCCGATGATGAGCGGCGTGCGCGATGCAAAAGGGTTAAAACAGATCGACTGCGTCAACGCGCTATTACAATTGCTCACATGGTCACAGCGCCAGCAGCTGGATACTGTGCTGCCAACTCATTACACTGTGCCCACCGGAAGCCGGCTGCCGATCCGCTACGATGAAGAGAAGCCGCCCGCGCTGGCCGTGCGGCTACAGGAGATGTTCGGCGAAGCGCAAAATCCCAGCGTGGCCGAAGGGCGCATTCCGCTGGTGCTGGAGCTGCTCTCGCCCGCGCAAAGGCCGCTGCAGATCACGCGCGATCTGGCGGGCTTCTGGCAGGGAGCCTGGCGTGAGGTGCAAAAAGAGATGAAAGGGCGCTATCCCAAACATCTCTGGCCCGACGATCCGGCCAGCGCGCTGCCGACGCGGCGCACCAAAAAGTATTCCGCACCTTCCTGATCGGGTTTCAGAAGGTTCCCGTTCCACCGTAGTTGATGTCAGTGCATAGTCGGCCCGCCGACGGCGGCTCTGGAGAAAAGAAACGAATGTCAGACGATCGCGAACCTATTGGGCGTAAAGGTAAACAGCCCAACCCCCCGCGCAAAAAGGCGGGCCGGGGTCGCCGCAGGGAAGTCGATAATATTGATTTTCAGGATGATGACCATAATAACGAGGAGAAAGTACCCGTGCCACGTAAAGGAAAAGGACGGCCGCCGCGTAAAAGAGGCTGGCTGAGCTTAATGATTAAGCTGCTGCTGGTATTTATTGTACTGATGGCGGTCTACGGGGTGTACCTGGATTCGCAGATCCGCAGCCGTATCGACGGCAAAGTCTGGCAGCTGCCCGCCACGGTGTATGGCCGCATGGTCAATCTTGAGCCGGGCATGGCCTACAATAAAAAAGAGATGATCGCGCTGCTCGAAGGCACGCAGTACCGCGAGGTGACGCGCATGACGCGGCCTGGCGAGTTTACCGTGCAGGGCAACAGCATTGAGATGATTCGCCGCCCGTTTGACTTCCCGGACAGCAAGGAAGGGCAAATCCGCGCGCGGCTGAGCTTTGACAACGACTCGCTGACCGAGATCAAAAACCTCGACAGCGGCCGCGACTTCGGCTTCTTCCGTCTCGACCCTCGTTTGATCACTATGCTGCAATCACCAAACGGCGAGCAGCGCCTGTTTGTGCCGCGTGCGGGCTTCCCGGATCTGCTGGTCGATACGCTGGTGGCTACCGAAGACCGCCATTTCTACGAGCACGACGGCATCAGCCTGTACTCTATCGGCCGCGCCTTCCTGGCGAATATCACGGCAGGAAAAGCGGTGCAGGGCGGCAGTACGCTGACCCAGCAGCTGGTGAAAAACCTCTTCCTGACCAACAAACGTTCGCTGTGGCGCAAGGCTAACGAAGCCTATATGGCGCTGATTATGGACGCGCGCTACAGCAAAGATCGCATTCTGGAGCTTTACCTGAATGAGGTTTATCTGGGCCAGGCGGGCAACGATCAGATCCGCGGCTTCCCGCTGGCGAGCCTCTACTACTTTGGCCGTCCGGTGGACGAGCTGAGCCTGGATCAGCAGGCGCTGCTGGTGGGCATGGTGAAGGGCGCGTCGCTCTATAACCCGTGGCGCAATCCGAAGCTGGCGCTGGAGCGCCGCAACCTGGTGCTGCGTCTGCTGCAGCAGCAGAAAGTGATCGACCAGGAACTTTATGACATGCTCAGCGCCCGTCCGCTTGGCGTACAGCCGAAAGGCGGCGTGATCACGCCACAGCCTGCGTTTATGCAGATGGTGCGCAACGAGCTACAGGCGAAGCTGGGCGATAAGATCAAAGATCTTTCCGGCGTGAAAATTTTCACCACGCTGGATTCTGTTTCGCAGGATGCGGCAGAAAAAGCCGTGGAAGAAGGGATGCCGACGCTGCGTAAACAGCGCAACCTGAAGGATCTGGAAACCGCGATGGTGATCGTCGATCGCTTCAGCGGCGAAGTTCGCGCCATGGTTGGCGGCGCCGATCCGCAGTTTGCGGGCTATAACCGTGCGCTACAGGCGCGCCGGTCGATTGGTTCTCTGGCTAAGCCAGCCACCTATCTGACCGCGCTGAGCCAGCCGGATAGCTATCGCCTGAATACCTGGATTGCCGATAATCCGATCGCGCTGAAGCAACCAAACGGTCAGGTCTGGAAGCCGCAGAATGATGACCGCCGCTTCAGCGGTCAGGTGATGCTGGTAGATGCGCTGGCGCACTCCATGAACGTGCCAACGGTGAACCTGGGCATGACGCTGGGCCTGCCGCAGGTGGTGGATACCTGGAGCAAACTCGGCGTGCCGAAGGCTGAACTCCAGCCGGTGCCGGCTATGCTGCTGGGCGCGCTGAACCTGACGCCGGTCGAAGTGGCGCAGGCGTTCCAGACTATCGCCAGCGGCGGCGATCGCGCGCAGCTTTCCGCGCTGCGTTCGGTCATTGCCGAAGACGGCACCGTGCTTTATCAGAGCTTCCCGCAGGCGGAGCGCACCATTCCGGCCCAGGCCGCCTACCTGACGCTTTACGCGATGCAGCAGGTCGCGCAAGAGGGTACGGCCCGTGCGTTAGGTTCGCGCTATCCGAAGGCGCACCTGGCGGCGAAAACCGGCACCACCAACAACCTGATCGACAGCTGGTTCGCGGGCGTGGACGGCAAAGAAGTGGCGATCACCTGGATTGGCCGCGACAATAACCAGAGTACCAAACTGTACGGTGCCAGCGGCGCGATGCAGATCTACCGTCGCTATCTGGACAACCAGGCGCCGATGCCGCTGATGCCGACGCCGCCGGAAGATATCGCGCCGATGAACGTGGATTCAGCCGGTAACTTTGTCTGCGGCACGGGCAGCAGCAGCTGGCGGACGCTGCCGGTCTGGACCACCGATGCCGACGCACTCTGTCAGCAGCAGCAGCAGCAAATCCAGCAGCAGCAAATGCAACAGCAGCAAATGCAGCAGGAGCAGCAGCCTGCTCAACTGCCGCAAAACGAGCAGAAGGATGCGGATGGCGTGGCGGGTTGGATCAAGGATATGTTCGGTAAATAACTGAAAACAGGTGTAAAGCCGGTTCTTAACGAGCCGGCTTTTTTTTGCCTTTTTGGCGGCGGCAGCAGAAAAACTAAACCGGCAAAAAGAGGCTTTTCAGCGCGACTGCATGACAACGGCTTTATTTTCCCTGCTTTATGCTGGCCTGAACTCCGCCGGATTCGCGCTAAAAGCGCCCGATTTTTTCTTGCGAAAGCGCCGGTAATTCGCCTATTATCCTGTCGTTATAATAATAATTCTCGTTTACATTCTACTTTTCATCAGAGAACGCTAAATGGCTATTTCATCTTTGAAATCATCCGCTTTGCCGGTAAGCCGACTGGCCTGCCTTGTTGCCGTCGCGCTTTCCTCCTCTGCTTTCGCCGCCAGCGAACAGACTATTACCGTCAGCGCCAACGCCGATGCCGCCAGCGAAAACGCCTGGGGCCCGGCACCGACCATCGCCGCTAAACGCAGCGCCACCGGTACCAAAACCGATACGCCGATTGAAAAAAATCCGCAGTCCGTTTCGGTGGTGACCAGCGACGAAATCGAGATGCGCAACGTCAGCACGGTTAAGGAAGCCTTTAACTATGCGCCCGGCGTAATGACCGGCAACCGCGGCAGCTCGCAGGTTATCGACGCGCTGTCCATCCGCGGCTTCAGCGAAACCAACACCAATCAGTATCTGGACGGCCTGAAGCTCCAGGGCGATAACTACTCCGAATTCGCTATCGATCCTTATTTTCTGGAGCGCGCGGAGCTGCTGCGCGGGCCGGCATCCGTGCTTTACGGCAAGAGCAACCCGGGCGGCGTAGTTGCGCTGGTCAGCAAGCGTCCGACCACGGAAACGCTGCGCGAAGTGCAGTTTCAGATGGGGTCGGATAACCTGTTTTCCACCGGCTTTGATTTCGGCGGCGCGCTGGATGACGGCGGCGTTTACTCCTGGCGCCTGACCGGCCTGGCGCGCAGTCAGGACGCGCAGCAGGATATGCAGAAAGAGAAGCGCTATACCGTGGCGCCGTCTTTCAGCTGGCAGCCCGACGCCAACACCAACTTCACGCTGTTAACCTATTTCCAGAACGAGCCGGAAACGGGCTACTACGGCTGGCTGCCGCGTCAGGGTACCGTGGTGCCGATCGTTGATGCCAACGGCCGGCAGCACAAGTTGGGCACCGATTTTGACGAAGGCGAGGCGAGCAATAAGATCTCCCGCAACACCAAAATGGTGGGCTATAACTTCTCGCACAGCTTTAACGATACCTGGACCGTGCGGCAAAACCTGCGCTACGCCGATCTGCGCACCGACTATCGCAGCATTTACGGTAACGGCTTCGACAGCGCCAATAACATTACCCGCGCTTACGCCGGTTCTGAAGAAGAGCTGAACCAGTTTGCCGTCGATAGCCAGGCGCAGGCGAAATTCGCTACGGGCGCGCTGGATCATACGCTGCTGCTGGGCGTCGACTATCAACGTACCCGCAACGATATCAACGCCGGATTCGGTACCGCTTCCCCGCTGAGCGCGCTGGATCCGCAGTACGGCAACGACAGCACCACGATCACCTTCCCGTATCACTATCTGAACAAGCAGGAGCAGACCGGCCTGTACGCGCAGGATCAGATGGAGTGGGACCGCTGGGTCATGACGCTGGGCGCGCGCTACGATTACGCGATGACCTCGGCGTTTAACCGCGACGCTAATGCGCTGGCGAAAAACCACGACCAGGCCTTTACCTGGCGCGGCGGCCTGAACTACGTGTTTGATAACGGCGTGGCGCCTTATTTCAGCTACAGCGAATCCTTTATTCCGACTGCCGGAACCTCCGCTGAAGGGCAGCCGTTCGTTCCGTCACGCGCTAAGCAGTACGAGGCTGGCGTAAAATACGTGCCGAAAGACCGCCCGATTGTGATCACAGGCGCGCTCTATCAGCTGACTAAAACGAAAAATCTGACGGCGAATCCCGATTCTGAGTTCGCCAATTTCAGCGTGCAAAGCGGCGAAATCCGTTCGCGCGGCGTCGAGCTGGAAGCGAAGGCGGCGGTCAATGCCAACGTTAACGTTATCGCCTCTTACACCTATACCGACGCGGAATACACGCACGATACGCAGCTGAAAGGCAGAACGCCGGTGCAGGTGCCGAAACATATGGCGTCGCTGTGGGCCGATTATACCTTCCACGAAACGGCGCTTTCCGGCCTGACCGTGGGAAGCGGCGTACGCTATGTCGGTGAGAGCAAAGGCCTGTACAGCACCGGCCCTGATACTAATCAGAACTTCAACGTGGCGGCGTACACCACCGTCGATGCCGTGGTGAAGTACGATCTGGGGCGTTTCGGTCTGCCAGGCTCGTCGATTGGCGTCAACGTCAACAACCTCTTCGATCGGGATTATGTCGCCAGCTGCTATCGCGACTACGCCTGCTACTGGGGCGCCGAACGTCAGATCGTCGGCACCGCCACTTTCCGTTTCTAACCAAACCGGGCGCGGTTCGCCGCGCCCGTCAGGCAGAAAATTGTTATGCATTCTCCGCACCTGACCGACAGCACCTTCTCGCTGCATCAAACTTCATTTGCCGTTCCGGGCCGCATCCTGCTCCAGCCGCTGTCGCTGACCTTTCCCGCCGGAAAAGTCTGCGGGCTGATTGGGCATAATGGCTCCGGCAAATCCACGCTGTTAAAGCTGTTGGGGCGCCATCACGCCGCGACCGGCGGCGAAGTGCGGCTCAATGATAAAGCGCTGGCGCAGTGGCCCGCTAAGCGCTTTGCCCGTGAGGTCGCCTATCTGCCGCAGCAGCTTCCCGCCGCCGAGGGCATGACGGTGCGGGAGCTGGTCTCGATGGGGCGCTATCCCTGGCACGGCGCGCTGGGCCGCTTCGGCAGCGAAGATCGCGATCGCGTCGATGAAGCCATTACGCTGGTGGGCCTGAAACCTTTCGCCTCGCGTCTGGTGGACAGCCTCTCCGGCGGCGAGCGCCAGCGCGCCTGGATTGCGATGCTGGTGGCGCAGAACAGCCGCTGCCTGCTGCTGGATGAACCGACTTCCGCGCTGGATATCGCTCATCAGGTCGAGGTGCTGGCGCTTATCCAGCGGCTCAGCCATGAGCGGGGGCTGACCGTGATCGCCGTGCTGCACGATATCAATATGGCCGCCCGCTACTGTGACCACCTGGTCGCCTTGCGCAACGGCGGGATGATTGCGCAGGGTGATGCCGACGCGATTATGCAGCCGGAGGTGCTCCAGGCCATTTACGGTATCCCAATGGGCATTCTGCCGCACCCGGACGGCGGCACGCCGGTAAGTTTTGTTTACTAAAGGAATCTCCATGCCGGATTTTTATCGCCGCCGCCTGCTGATGGCGATGGCGCTTGCGCCTTTGCTGCCCGCCTTCGGCAGCCGTGCCGCGTCGGGCATTGACGCAGCGCGCATTGTGTCGCTGGAGTGGCTGCCGACGGAACTGCTGCTGGCGCTTGGCGTCGCGCCGATGGGCGTAGCCGAAATGTATAACTACCAGCTTTGGGTCGGCGAGCCAAAGCTGCCTGCCTCAACGGTGGATCTGGGCTTGCGCACCGAACCCAATCTTGAGCTGATGATGCAGATGCGGCCTTCGCTCATTCTTTACTCTTCCGGCTATGGGCCATCCAACGACAAATTTGAGAAAATCGCGCCCGCGATGGGCTTCGCCTTCAACGACGCCAGCGGCAAACCGCTGACCGTGGCGCGGCAGTCGCTGATGCAGCTGGCCGACCGTCTCGATCGCGTGCCGCAGGCGCAGCGCCATCTGGCACAGTTCGACGCCTTTATCGCCGCCGCCAGAAAGCGCGTTGCCGGTCGAAAGCGGCGTCCGGTGCTGCTGATGTCGCTGCTGGATGCGCGTCATGCGCTGGTTTTCGGCAAGGGCAGCCTGTTTCTGGAAGTGATGAACGAGCTGGGGCTGGAAAACGCCTGGCAGGGCGAAACCAATTTCTGGGGAAGCGCGGTGATCGGGCTGGAAAGACTGGCGACGCTAAAAGACGTCGAGGCGATCTGTTTTGCGCATGGCGACGATAATTTAATGCAGCAGGTCAGCGCGACGCCGCTCTGGCAGGCGATGGATTTTGTCCGGCAGCAGCGCTTTCGCCGCGTGCCGCAGGTCTGGTTCTATGGCGCAACGCTTTCTGCGATGCGTTTTTGCCAGTCGCTGGATCGGGCGCTGGAGCCGCTATGAAAAATGCCGCGCGTTTTCCCGTGTTCTTATTAACGCTGCTGTTCGCGCTGGCGCTGGGCCTGACCGGCTATAACTTCAGCCAGCATCTTGCGCCGTCGCTGTGGTTCAGCGCGATAAAAGCCGCCGGTCCCGAAAGCGTCAGCCAGATGGTGTTTCACTACAGCCTGCTGCCGAGGCTGGCGCTGTCGCTGCTGGTGGGCGCCGGGCTGGGGCTTGTGGGCCTGCTCTTCCAGCAGGTGCTGCGCAATCCATTAGCAGAGCCAACCACGCTTGGGGTCGCCACCGGCGCGCAGCTTGGCCTGACCATTGCCGCGCTCTGGAGCCTGCCGCTATTTGGCCAGCAGTTTGCCGCTATGCTCGGCGCGCTGGCCATCGGGCTGATTGTGTTTGGCATCGCCTGGGGGAAGCGGCTTTCTCCGGTCACGCTGATCCTGGCCGGCCTGGTGATGTCGCTCTATTGTGGCGCGGTCAATCAGCTTATCGGCCTGTTTAATCACGACAGGCTGCAGAATATCTTTTTATGGGGAACCGGCTCGCTGAACCAGATGGACTGGGGCAACGTCGAATTCCTGTGGCCGAAGCTGCTGACGGGCTTTGTGCTGGCGCTGCTGTTGCGCAGGCCGATGACGCTGATGGGGCTGGACGACGGCGTGGCGAAGAATCTGGGGCTGGGGCTGTCGCTGGCCCGCTTAAGCGTGCTGGCGCTGGCTATCGTGCTCAGCGCGCAGCTGGTAAACGCGGCGGGCGTGATCGGCTTTATCGGCCTTTTTGCGCCGCTGCTGGCAAAAATGCTGGGTGCAAGACGGCTGCTCAGCCGGATGCTGCTGGCGCCGTTTATCGGCATGTTGCTGCTGTGGCTGGCCGATCAGAGCGTGATCTGGCTGACCGATCGCTGGCAGGAAATTTCGACCGGTACGGCAACCGCGATTATTGGCGCACCGCTGCTGCTGTGGTTACTGCCGCGCCTGCGTACCGCTTCCGCGCCGCCCGCGCTGGATCGGGGCGATCGCGTGCCGGTCGAGCGCCACGGCCTGCTGTTGTGGTGTCTGGGCGGCGTGGCGCTGCTGTTGGCGCTGGGCGCCGTGGCGCTCAGCTTCGGGCGCGGCGCTGACGGCTGGACGTGGGCAAGCGGCGAACTGTGGCAGCAATTGTTGCCCTGGCGAATGCCAAGACTGGCGGCGGCGCTGGCGACGGGCATGATGCTGGGCGCGGCTGGCTGCCTGGTGCAGCGCCTGACCGGCAATCCGATGGCCAGCCCGGAAGTGCTGGGCATCAGCTCCGGCGCCGCCTTTGGCGTGGTGATTATGTTGTTTCTGGTGCCCGGCGACGCCTTCGGCTGGCTGCTGCCTGCGGGCAGCCTGGGCGCGGCAATCACGCTGCTGATTATTACCTTTGTGGGCGGGCGCGGCGGCTTTTCGCCCGAACGTATGCTGCTGGCGGGCATGGCGCTGAGTACCGCCTTTGCCACCCTGCTGCTGCTGCTGATGGCCAGCGGCGATCCGCGTATGGCCGGGCTGATGACGTGGATCTCCGGCTCGACCTATAGCGTGAGCGGCGAGCAGGCGATCAGGACGATAATCGTGGCGGCCGTGCTGCTGGCGCTGACGCCGCTGTGCCGTCGCTGGCTGACGCTGTTGCCGTTAGGCGGCGAAACGGCCCGCTCGCTGGGCGTGGCGCTGAAAACCTCGCGGATGGCGCTGCTGCTGCTGGCGGCCGCGCTGACGGCGGCGGCCACGCTGACCATCGGGCCGCTGAGCTTTGTCGGGCTGATGGCGCCGCATATCGCAAGGATGCTGGGTTTCCGGCGGGCGCTGCCGCAGCTGCTTATCGCCAGTCTGCTTGGCGGCGGTCTGATGATGATAGCGGACTGGTGCGGACGGATGGTGGCCTTTCCGGCGCAGGTGCCGGCGGGACTGCTGGCGACCTTTATCGGCGCGCCTTACTTCGTTTATCTGCTGCGGAAGGTGTGAAGGAAAGGGCAGCGCCTGGTGCGCTGCCCGACTACCGTTACGCCAGCTTAGCGAAGCTGCGGCGTGCGGCGTCCACCGTGCGCTGAATATCTTCCTGGCTGTGCGCCAGCGACATAAAGCCCGCTTCAAAAGCGGAAGGGGCGAGGTAAACGCCTTCTTCCAGCATCAGGTGGAAGAACTTCTTAAAGCGCTCCACGTCGCACTGGGTCACGTCCTGATAGCTGGTGACCTGGTCGGCTGCGGTAAAGAACAGCCCGAACATGCCGCCAACGTGGTTAACCACCAGCGGAATGTTGGTTTCTTCTGCCGCCTGCAGCAGGCCTTCCGCCAGGCGGGTGGTGAGGTCGGTCAGCGTGGCGTGCGTGCCGGGCTTCGCAATCTCGCTCAGGCAGGCAAAACCGGCTGCCATCGCAATCGGGTTGCCGGAAAGGGTGCCCGCCTGATAAACCGGCCCCGTCGGCGCCAGCGCTTCCATTACTTCGCGACGGCCGCCAAACGCGCCGACCGGCATTCCACCGCCGATGATTTTGCCCAGGCAGGTTAAATCCGGCACCACGCCGTAATGCGCCTGCGCGCCAGCCAGCGCCACGCGGAAGCCGGTCATCACTTCGTCGATAATCAGCAGCGCGCCAAATTCGTCGCAGAGTGCGCGCAGGCCTGGCAAAAATTCCGGCAGCGGCGGGATGCAGTTCATATTGCCCGCGACCGGCTCGACGATGATGCACGCGATTTCATGCGGATACTGCTCAAAAGCGGCGCGCACGGAATCCAGATCGTTATAGGTGCAGGTCAGCGTGTGCTTGGCGAAATCGGCCGGAACGCCCGGTGAATTCGGCTGGCCGAGGGTCAGCGCGCCTGAACCGGCTTTCACCAGCAGATGATCGGCGTGGCCATGGTAGCAGCCTTCAAATTTGATAATTTTGTCGCGATGGGTAAAACCGCGAGCCAGGCGAATGGCGCTCATTGTTGCTTCGGTGCCGGAGTTCACCATCCGCACCATGTCCATCGTCGGTACCAGTTCGGTCACCAGCTCGGCCATTTTGACTTCCATCTCGGTCGGCGCGCCAAAGCTCAGGCCGCGCTCTACGGCTTCGATAACCGCGTTACGGATGGCAGGATGGTTATGGCCCAACACCATCGGTCCCCAGGAGCCGACGTAATCGATATAGGCTTTGCCGTCGGCGTCGTAAAGATAAGCGCCGTTAGCGCGTTCAATAAAGAGCGGTACGCCGCCAACGCCGGTGAAGGCGCGTACCGGCGAGTTGACGCCGCCGGGAATAACTTGCTGTGCCTGAGCATACAGATTTTCAGACTTACTCATGGTTCCGCTCCTGAGGATGCATTAAGAAAAACCCCGCCATTCTAAGGGAACAGACGGTCGGGTTGAAAGGCCGCTGGCGCTTTTGACACGAAAGGATCAGCTTTTCCTGGCGACAGCCGCGACGGGATGAGTAAAATATCAGCTTCGCCTGAACTGATACGAATGGACTATGCAGCAGACAACCTCTTCGTCCGACCAGTTACACGTGGTGCCAGCCCGACGCGGCGACTTTCTCCGCCTGCTATTAAGACGCGATAAAACGCCGGTCGTGGTGTTAATTATGGCAGGCATTGTCGGCCTGCTGGCCGGACTGGTAGGCGTCGCCTTCGAAAAAGCGGTGCATAGCGTCAGCCACTGGCGGTTGGCAATGCTGGCAGACGTTGAACAACACTGGATCCTGCTGTTTCCGCTGGCGTTTATCCTTTCCGCACTGCTGGCCGTCGTGGGGTACTATCTGGTGCGCCGCTTTGCGCCGGAAGCCTCAGGCTCCGGTATTCCGGAAATCGAAGGCGCGCTGGAAGAGCTGCGGCCGGTGCGCTGGTGGCGGGTAATCCCCGTTAAATTTATCGGCGGCATGGGAACGCTGGGCGCGGGCATGGTGCTGGGACGCGAAGGGCCGACGGTGCAGCTGGGCGGCAACATCGGCCGCATGGTGCTGGATATTTTCCGCCTGAAAAGCGCCGAGGCCCGCCACTCTTTGCTGGCTACCGGTGCGGCTGCCGGGCTTTCAGCCGCGTTTAACGCGCCGCTGGCGGGCATTCTGTTTATCATCGAAGAGATGCGTTTGCAGTTTCGCTACAGCGTTATCTCTATCAAGGCCGTGTTTATCGGCGTCATTATGTCCAGCATCGTGTTCCGCATTTTCAACGGCGAACACGCGGTGATCGCCGTCGGTAAACTTTCCAACTCGCCGGTCAACACGCTCTGGCTCTATCTGCTGCTGGGCATGATTTTCGGCATCGTTGGCGTAGCGTTTAACGCGCTGATTTTTAAAACGCAGGATATGTTTCAGCGCCTCCACGGCGGCAACCTGAAAAAAATTCTGATTATCGGCGCCGTGCTGGGTGGCGTTTGCGGCGTGCTGGGCGTCATCGAGCCGGAGGCGGCAGGCGGCGGCTTTGAGCTGATCCCCATTGCGGCGGCCGGTCATTATACCGTGGGCACGCTGCTGTTTATTTTTATCGCCCGCATGGCGACAACGCTGCTCTGTTTTGGCTCCGGCGCGCCGGGCGGTATTTTCGCGCCGATGCTGGCGCTGGGCACGCTGCTGGGCACCGCGTTCGGCATGGCCAGCGCCTCGCTGTTTCCTGCTTATCAGCTGGAAGTCGGTACTTTTGCCATTGCGGGCATGGGCGCGCTGTTCGCCGCTTCGGTCAGGGCGCCGCTCACCGGCATCGTGCTGGTACTGGAAATGACCGATAATTATCAGCTTATTCTGCCGATGATTATCACCTGCCTTGGGGCAACCTTACTGGCGCAGTTTCTCGGCGGCAAACCGCTTTACTCCTCGCTGCTGGCGCGCACGCTGGAAAAACAGCAGCAGGCCGATGACGCGGTAGCAGCGGCTGCTAACACCACAACCGACAAACAGGCGCATACTTGATTGCTATACTGGTGTGTAAGATAATGGTGCGATTAATGGTCGAATTCTGACCGGCCCGAGTGCCTGATGGAGTATGAAATGAGTGAAGATGTAGCTCTGCCCCTGCAGTTTACCGAAGCAGCGGCCAGTAAAGTTAAAAACCTGATCTCAGATGAAGAGAATCCCGATCTGAAACTGCGTGTCTATATTACCGGCGGCGGTTGCAGCGGTTTCCAGTACGGCTTCACCTTTGACGATAAGGTCAACGATGGCGATATGACGATTGAAAAATCGGGCGTGGCGCTGGTGGTGGATCCTATGAGCCTGCAGTATCTGGTTGGCGGCTCGGTGGACTATACCGAAGGGCTGGAAGGCTCGCGTTTTATCGTGACTAACCCGAACGCCAAAACCACCTGCGGCTGCGGTTCTTCTTTCAGTATCTGAATAAAAAACCCCGACGTTGCCGCCGGGGTTTTCGCTTACCATTCTACAGTGACCAGTTTCGACGTCTGGCGCGTTTCGCGGTTAGACGAAATCGCCGTCTGCGTGACTTTCGGCTGTGCGGCTCTTTGTTGGCCGCAGTCCACTGCAGGTGTTCTTGCTGTGATAGTACTCTGCCCGTCAATGTGACATTGGGAGTAAATGGTCAGCCTGACGCCAATGCTGCCGGTAATGGAAGCAGCAGCCGCCTGACCTGCCATCATCAGGCCTAAGGCCATATAAACGGCTTTCATTGCTGTAGTTTCCTGGTGTAAAAGGGCAAAAGCCCTGAAATGCCGGGCGGCGCTTATAATAGCCTTGCCGCCTCGTAATTAGGTTAACGACCATCTTCGTTGAAACTTTAACCGACTTTAGTACAGGGTCTGCCGTCTCAGGGCTGCAACTGACTGCACAATGCCCGTGCTGCCTGAAGAATGCGCGGGCCGGGCCGGCTGAGCCAGTCATCATTTATTACAATTACCTGCGCGTTGAGCTGTGGCCGCCAGAAGGCGCTGACGGCGGCGGCGTCACCTCCCGTCACGATGGCCTGCGGATGCCGCATTAAAACCTGCTCGCGGCTGACCTGAGGCCAGGCGACGCGGCTGTCGGCAAAGATGTTTTCGCCGCCGCACAGCTGTACGATTTCGTTTTGCAGCGTATTACGCGAGGCGGTGAAAAGCGGCCGCTGACCAAACTGTAAAAACACCGACACTTTGCGTGCGTGCTGATAGCGCCTCTGCAGATCATCCCACTGCTGCTGTAGCGCCGTCGCCTGCCTGTCAGCCTGTTCCGGGTGCGGACTGAAGGCTTTAAGATCGCGCACGGCGGCAATCATCTCGCCAATCGTGACTGGTGCCAGCCACACCACCTTAATGCCGAAGGCTGCCAGCTGATCGACCTGTCGCTGCGGATTTCCCTCGCGCCAGGCAAGCACCACGTCCGGTTTCAGGTTGATGATGCGTTCAACGTTAATTCCCTGCCAGTTCGCCACCTGTTCGATAGCGGCGGCAGCGGGGGGATAGTCGGAATAAGCGCTGACGGCGACAGGCGTGATGCCTGCGGCAAAAGCCAGTTCGGTCAGGTTTGGCGCAAGGGTGATAACGCGGGGCGTGGCGGCTGCCGCTCCGTAACAGAGCAGCAGCAACAGGGCGAAAAGCTTAGCCACGAAGGTGGGTCAGCAGCGTTTCCACCAGCAGTGAGGACTGCTTAGCGGCAACGGTCAGGAACTCGTCAAAGCTCAGATGCGACTCCTGGTCGGCCACGTCGGAAATGGCTCGCACCACTACGAACGGCGTGCCGAACTGGTGGCAAACGTGAGCGATAGCGGTCGCTTCCATCTCTACGCCTACGGCCTGCGGGAAAGTCGTACGAATGCGCGCCAGCGGTTCGGCACCGTTAATAAAGGCATCGCCGCTCACGACCAGGCCGCGTACGGCGTTCAGGCCAAGCTTAGCGATGCAGCTTTCCGCCGCGGCAATCAGTTTATCATCGGCCGTAAAGGCTGCCGGACAGCCTGCCATCTGGCCTGGCTCGTAGCCGAAAGCGGTGACGTCGGCATCGTGATAGCGCACCTCGTCGGATACCACGATATCGCCGACCTTCAGCGTGGAGGCCAAACCGCCTGCGGAACCGGTATTAATCACAAAATCCGGTTTGCACAGCTCCAGCAGCAGCGTGGTGCCCATCGCCGCAGAAACTTTGCCGATACCCGATTTCAGCAGGGCAACCTCAACGCCGTTCAGCGTGCCGGTATAGATCTCGCAACCGGCCAGCGCGATAGTCTGACGGTTTTCAATTTTATCGCGCAGCAGGGTTACTTCCTGCTCCATCGCGCCAATAATGCCTGCTTTCATAGGAATGCTCGCTATTGTTGTGGAAGTTGTTCAATGTAGTGCATAGTTTATCATGATTAGCAGGTTTAACTCATCAGGGCGGGCTAGTATGACAGCGACAGATTTCAGGACGAAATTCAGTTTCGAGCGGCCCTTTAATAACCGCGAAAAGCCCGAAGGCGAATATTATATTACCCGCCATTTTGAAAGCGATCGCGGACGTATTATTAATTCGGCGGCTATTCGGCGACTTCAGCAAAAAACGCAGGTCTTTCCTCTGGAGCGAAACGCCGCCGTGCGCTCGCGGCTGACGCATTCGCTGGAGGTGCAACAGACCGGCCGCTATATCGTGAAAGAGGTGCTTCAGGCATTGCGAAAGCAGCCTGGCGGGCTGGAAAAGTACGGCCTGGCCGATTTAACCGGCGCCTTTGAAAGCCTGGTGGAAATGGCCTGCCTGCTGCATGACGTCGGTAATCCGCCGTTCGGCCATTTTGGCGAGGCGGCGATCAACGACTGGTTCCGCGTGAATTTGCCCGGGCTGCTGACCGAGCCGCAGGAGGCCGGGGTTGATGACAGCGAGCAGAATGAAAAATTTCTCGCCATGAATGCCCGTCTTCGTCAGGATCTTTGCCATTTTGAGGGCAACGCGCAGGCTATTCGCCTGGTGCATACGCTGCTTCAGCTTAATCTTTCCTATGTACAGGTTGCCTGCATTTTAAAATACACGGCGCCGGCCTGGTTTCAGGGCGAAAAACCGCCGCAGTTTAGTACGCTGATGAAAAAGCCAGGCTATTATCTTTCCGAAGAGAAGTACGTGGCCGATCTGCTCAGGGCAACCAACACACAGCAATATCATCGTTTTCCGCTGACCTATATTATGGAAGCCGCCGACGATATCTCTTATTGTATTGCCGACCTGGACGACGCCGTAGAAAAAGCGATTTTCAGCGTCGACCAGCTTTATCAGTTTTTAGAAGATGAGTGGACGCTGCTGCGAAAAAACAAAAAGGTCACCTCTGACGAACTCTTTGTAAAGATTGTCGGCTTTGCTTACACCGAGGCGCAAAGTAAAGAGCGTTATCGCAGCCGGAGCGATACCTTTTTTATGAAGCTTCGCGTTAAAGTACAGTCCGCATTGGTCGAGCACGCCGTTAAACGCTTTGTCGATAATATCGGGCCAATCTGGCAGGGAAGTTTTAATCATTCGCTGCTTGAAGATGACGGCGATGAAAACCAGCTGCTGAATCTGTTTAAAAAAGTCGCCAGAAAGCACGTATTTAATCATCCGGAAGTCGAACAGCTGGAGCTACAGGGTTATCGGGTTATAAAAGGCCTGCTGGATATTTATAAGCCATTATTACAGCTTTCTTATCAGGATTTTAACATGCTGATAAATGAGGATTTCCATCCGGACTACCCAATTGAAACACGTCTGTTTCATAAATTATCCGGCAAGCACCGGAAGGCTTATTCGGTGCATATGAAAAACCTGAAGATCGAACAGCGATTTGAACGTCTGCTCTGGGAGCGTTATTATCGGGCGCGTTTGCTGCAGGATTATGTCAGCGGCATGACCGATCTTTATGCCTGGGACGAATATCGTCGTTTGATGGCAGTGGAATAAGCGTTTTTTCCGGCGGGTTTGTAAAGGCAGAGAATATTTTTTTACTTTTCGCTGAAACTTATACATGAACTTAGCGTTAAAAAATGACTCTTACCAGCACGTCCGCTGCACGTTTCGCCTATCAGAACAGAAGAGAATCAGACGCATGAAAAAAACACTTTTAGCCAGCGCGCTGGCCCTGAGCCTGGGAATGGCCATGGGCCCGCTGACCGCTACGGCCGCAGAAACGGCTTCCTCTTCCAGCCAGCAGCTGCCAAGCCTGGCGCCAATGTTAGAAAAAGTGATGCCTTCAGTAGTGAGTATCAACGTTGAAGGAAGCACAACGGTACGCACGCCGCGTTTACCTCAGCAGTTCCAGCAGTTCTTCGGCGGCAACTCGCCTTTCTGTCAGGATGGTTCGCCTTTCCAGGGCTCGCCAATGTGTCAGGGCGGCGGGCCGCAGGGCGGAGCCGATACCCAACAGGAGAAATTCCGCGCGCTGGGTTCAGGCGTAGTCATCAACGCAGAGAAAGGCTATGTCGTTACCAATAATCACGTAGTCGATAACGCGACGAAAATTCAGGTGCAGCTGAGCGATGGCCGCAAATACGAAGCTAAGGTGATCGGCAAAGATCCGCGCTCCGATATTGCGCTGATCCAGCTTAAAGATGCGAAGAACCTTACGGCGATTAAGATTGCGGATTCCGATAACCTTCGCGTCGGCGACTACACCGTGGCGATTGGCAACCCCTATGGGCTGGGCGAAACGGTTACCTCCGGCATTGTTTCCGCGCTGGGCCGCAGCGGCCTGAACGTGGAAAACTATGAAAACTTTATTCAGACGGATGCGGCTATCAACCGGGGCAACTCCGGCGGCGCGCTGGTGAACCTCAACGGCGAGCTGATCGGCATTAACACCGCCATTCTGGCACCGGACGGCGGCAATATCGGCATCGGCTTCGCCATCCCAAGCGATATGGTGAAAAACCTGACGGCACAAATGGTGGAATATGGCCAGGTGAAACGCGGCGAGCTGGGGATCATGGGCACCGAGCTGAACTCCGAGCTGGCGAAAGCAATGAAGGTGGACGCGCAGCGCGGCGCCTTTGTCAGCCAGGTACTGCCGAATTCTTCGGCGGCGAAGGCGGGCGTAAAAGCGGGCGACGTGGTGATTTCCATCAACGGCAAGCAGATTTCCAGCTTTGCAGCGCTGCGCGCGCAGGTCGGATCGCTGCCGGTCGGCACTAAAATGGCGTTAGGGCTGATCCGCGACGGCAAACCGATGACGGTCAACGTTGAGCTGCAGCAAAGCTCGCAGGCGAAAGTCGATTCCGGCAATATCTATGTCGGTATTGAGGGCGCCGATCTCAGCAACTACGACGCAAAAGGCATGAAGGGCGTGAAGGTCGATGACGTTAAGGCGGGCTCCGCCGCAGCGCGTATTGGCCTGAAGAAAGACGACGTGATTTTGGGCGTTAACCAGCAGGCGGTCGCTAACCTGGGCGAGCTGCGCAAAATCCTCGACGGCAAACCTTCCGTGCTGGCGCTGAACATTCTGCGCGGCGACGCCTCTATTTATTTGTTAATGCAGTAACTTCCTGCCGGATGCTGGCCCATAAGGCCAGCATCCCCCTTAACAACGCCTTTTCATCTTTCCGCTTATTTTTACACTCTGGATCACGCCTGGTGCATTTGCATGATGTCGCGACGCCAGCCTGCAGGTATGCTGGCCTGACGAGACATTTCAGGAGTGACGGATGGCCACCTATCATCTTGATGCCCGCCTTGCGCAGGAAATCGTTGCCCGCACCATGAAAATAATTGACAGCAATGTCAACGTGATGGACGCACGTGGCCGGATCATCGGCAGCGGCGACCGGGAACGTATTGGAGAAATGCACGAAGGCGCGCTGTTGGCGCTGTCTCAGGCACGGATCGTGGATATTGATGAAGCGGTAGCAAGACATCTGCACGGCGTGCGGCCCGGCATCAATCTGCCTATGCGTATCGATGGCGAGATCGTCGGCGTTATCGGCCTGACCGGCGAGCCGGAATCGCTGCGGCACTATGGCGAGCTGGTTTGCATGACGGCAGAAATGATGCTGGAACAGGCGCGACTGCTACATATGCTGGCGCAGGACAGCCGTCTGCGCGAAGAGCTGGTGCTGAATCTTATTCGCAGCGACACGCTTTCTCCGGCGCTGAACGAATGGGCGCAGCGGTTACGCATCGATCTTAACCAGCCGCGCGTGGTGGCAGTGGTCGAGGTCGACAGCGGCCAGCTTGGCGTGGACAGCGCCATGTCGGAACTGCAGCAGCTGCAAACGCTGCTTACCACGCCAGAGCGGGATAATTTAATCGCCATCGTGTCGCTGACCGAGATGGTGGTGTTGAAACCTGCTTTTAACTCACATGGTCGCTTTGACGCGGAAGACCACCGTAAACGGGTGGCGCTTTTGCAGTCCAGAATGAAAGAAAACGGCCATCTGCGAATGCGTATTGCCTTGGGCAACTTTTTTACCGGGCCGGGCAGCATCGCCCGCTCTTATCGCACCGCGCGCACTACCATGCTGGTAGGCAAACAGCGTATGCCGGAAGAACGCAGCTATTTCTATCAGGATCTGGTGTTGCCCGTGCTGCTGGACAGCCTGCGCGGCGGCTGGCAGGCCGGAGAGCTGTCCCGACCGCTGGCAAAGCTGAAGGCCATGGACAATAATGGCCTGCTGAGAAGAACGCTAATCGCCTGGTTCAGCCACAACGTGCAGCCTTCAGCTACCGCGAAAGCGCTTTATATTCATCGTAATACGCTGGAATACCGGCTTAACCGCATTTCCGAGCTGACAGGGCTGAATCTGAGTAGTTTTGACGACAGGCTGCTGCTTTACGTGGCGTTGCAGCTGGATGATGAGCCTTAAAGCGTTGGCCGCAGAAACCTGGAAAAGAGTGACCAATGCGCCAGGCCCTGACGCATTGAAGAACGGAAACAGAGCAGGGAGTAACGGCGTGCTTAGCGGCTATTGCGCGTCAGTTTTTCCAGATCGGCCTCAATTTCGGCGATCTTGTTGGTTACCACGCCTTCCAGATGACGCAGATCGTCCAGGATTTTGCGTTTCAGATCGACTTCCACCTGATCGCGCTGGCAGATCTGATCCAGCTCGTCAATCACGTAACGCAGGTTAGGGCTGATCTCCTGGATCTCTTTGAATCCCTGGCTGACGTTATCGGCCACCACGGTTTTGCGCTGGCGCGGATATTTAAACTTCACGCTTTTAGCGAAAAACTCACCCTTGTCTTTGCGAAAGTAGATTTTCAGAATGTCGTTGCTGGCTTCCTGACGCAGGCTGTAGCGATCGATGTCGTCGGGATTGGCGATACCTAAACCTTTCAGATTGTCATACATAAGATTTTTTCCTGTGCGGGAGAATAGTCATTCGGCTGCGCTTTACAAATACTCTGTGGTGCAAGGTGCGGTTTTTACCGGCCGCGCTGCGGCGGCACGTTGCTCCCTGTTTTTGCCAGGCCTGCTCGTCCCGTGCTCAGCTGAGTATATGTGAAAATCTGAAAAGGGGCGGGGAACCTGTACGCTCGTTGGCGCGGATTATCGCCTGGTTATTGCGCAATAGCATTACTTATTTTTTGATGGAAAACATCTTTTTAAGGCAGGCGTGTAAAGAAAAACTGACGGGCCGCAAAGCGCGGCCCGGAGGAGAATTAGTCGATGGTGCGCAGCAGTTCGTTGATACCGACTTTGCCACGGGTTTTCGCATCTACTTTTTTCACGATAACCGCGCAGTACAGGCTGTAGCTGCCGTCTTTGGAAGGCAGGTTGCCGGAAACCACTACGGAGCCGGCAGGCACGCGGCCGTAGTGCACTTCGCCGGTTTCGCGGTCGTAGATTTTGGTGCTCTGGCCAATGTAGACGCCCATAGAAATCACCGCGCCTTCTTCAACGATCACGCCTTCCACGATTTCAGAGCGCGCGCCGATAAAGCAATTGTCTTCGATGATGGTCGGGTTAGCCTGCAGCGGTTCCAGCACGCCGCCGATACCGACGCCGCCGGACAGGTGCACGTTTTTACCAATCTGCGCACAGGAGCCAACGGTCGCCCAGGTGTCCACCATTGAGCCTTCATCAACATAAGCGCCAATATTGACATAAGAAGGCATCAGCACGGTATTGCGTGCGATAAAAGCGCCCTGACGAACGGCAGCCGGCGGCACCACGCGGAAACCTTCTTTCTTAAAACGAGCGTCGTCGTAATCGGCAAATTTCATCGGAACTTTGTCGTAATAACGGCTTTCTGCGCCATCAATCACCTGATTGTCATTGATGCGGAAAGAGAGCAGCACGGCCTTTTTCAGCCACTGATGCGTCACCCACTGGCCGTCGATCTTCTCAGCCACGCGCAGCGCGCCGCTGTCCAGCAGCGCGATAACCTGGTTAACCGCTTCTCGCGTAACGGTATCGGCATTGGCTGGGGTAATCTCGGCGCGGCGCTCAAAGGCGCTCTCAATAACACTCTGTAACTGTTGCATTAATTAAGCTTTCCTGTGTCAAATCATGTTTCGGGACGCGCCTGCAGCTAATCGGCCGCGCGCCCGAAAGCGGGGTAAAAGTAAATCCTGGTCACACTTTATCGTTTGGATTAAGGGCCTCTGTCAACCGTTGTCGCAACTCGTGGCGTAATTCGCGGCTGAGCGCGCGGCGATCGCTGTTGGCCAGGATAAACAGATCCTCGACGCGCTCGCCGATGGTGCTGATGCGCGCGCCGTGCAGCGATACGTTCAGATCGGCGAAGATCTCTCCAACGCGTGCCAGCAGACCTGGCTGATCCAGTGCGATCAGTTCCATATAGGTGCGTCTGTCGGTATGGCTCGGTAAGAATTTCACTTCGGTATCCACGCTAAAATGTTTTAGCCTGGCCGACTGGCGCCGGACTCTCGCTGGCTGGAAGCTGGTTTGCCCGATAGCCTGATCCAGCGCCTGGCGGATTGCCTCGTGTCGATCAGGTGCCAGCGGGCTGCCGTCCGGCTCCAGCACGATAAAAGTATCCATCGCCATGCCGTCGCGGCTGGTAAAGATCTGCGCGTCGTGCACGCTAAGGTTGCGTCTGTCCAGCTCGCCCGCCACGGTGGCGAACAGATAAGGACGGTCCGGGCTCCAGATAAAAATTTCCGTGCCGCCGCGTGTCGCCTGAGGGCTGAGCAGCACCAGCGGCTTCGACAGATCGTGTTCCATCAAATGACGAGCGTGCCAGGCCAGCTGGTTCGGCGTGTGGCGCAGGAAATAGTCCGCTCTGCAACGCGCCCAGATATCGCGCAGCGCCTGCTCATCCAGATTGTCCATACGCAGCAGCGCCAACGCCTGCAAACGGTGATGGCGGACGCGTTCTCGCAGATCAGGGCTGTGTTCCATTCCGCGCCGCAGCTGTTTCTCGGTAGCGAAAAACAGCTCGCGCAGCAGGCTCTGCTTCCAGCTGTTCCACAGTGTTTCGTTGGTGGCGCAGATATCCGCTACGGTCAGACAAACCAGATAGCGCAGCCGGTTTTCGTTCTGCATCACCTCCGCGAAATGCTGGATCTCGGTGGGATCCTGAATATCGCGCCGCTGCGCCGTCACCGACATCAGCAGATGGTGACGTACCAGCCAGGCGACCAGCTGCGTTTCCCGCGAGTTCAGCCCATGCAGCTCGGCAAATTCCAGCGCGTCCTGCGCGCCCAGCACGGAGTGATCGCCGCCGCGGCCTTTGGCGATATCGTGAAACAGTCCGGCCATCAGCAGCAGCTCCGGCTGCGGCAGACGCGGCCAAATCTCTACGCAGAGCGGATGGCGTGGACGAGTCGCTTCATTGGCGAAGCTTTCCAGCTTTTGCAGGACGCGAATAGTATGCTCATCCACGGTATAGGCGTGAAACAGGTCAAACTGCATCTGGCCAACAATATTGCCCCACTGCGGCATATAGGCCCACAGCACGCTGTGACGATGCATAGGTACCAGCGCCCGGCTTACCGCGCCCGGATGCCGCAGGATGGACAGAAACAGCTCCCGCGCTTTGGGAAGCGTGCACAGCGGCTGCTGAAGCTGACGACGGGCAAAGCGCAGCTGGCGCAGCGTGGTGGAATAGATGCCGGTAATATTCGGCGTGCGCACCATCGTGTAAAACATGCGCATGATAGCAACCGGGTCGCGAGCGAACAGCGTTTCGTCAATCAGATCGATTAAGGTGCCGCGCAGCTGAAATTCATCGTCAATGGCGCGCGGTTTTTCATCCTCGCCCAGCGCCAGGATAGCCTCATCGAACAGCTGTAGCAGCATCTGGTTCAGCTCGCCGATACGGCCGGTAACGCGATAAAAATCTTTCATCATGCGCTCGACCGGCTCGTTGCCTTCGCCCTGATAGTTCAGACGCTGCGCCACGTTCAGCTGGCGATCGAACAGCAGCCGGTTATCGTAGCGGCTGAGCGTCAGATGCAGGGCGAAACGTATACGCCACAGCAGGGACTGACACTCGTTCAGCTCGTTGCGCTCGGCCTGCGTCAGAAAGCCAAAACCGACCATTTCATCCAGGGACGTGGCGCCAAAGTGGCGGCGCGCCACCCACAGCAGCGTATGGATATCGCGCAGGCCGCCGGGACTGCTTTTGATATCCGGCTCCAGGTTATAACTGGTACCGTGATAGCGCTGGTGGCGCTCCTGCTGCTCGGCAATTTTGGCGGCGAAAAAGCGATCGGAAGGCCAGAATCCTTCGCTGAAAACGTTTTTCTGCAGTTCGAGAAACAGCGCGACGTCGCCGACCAGCAGGCGTGATTCAATCAGGTTGGTCGCGACGGTAAGATCTGACAGGCCTTCCAACAGGCACTCTTCCAGCGTTCTCACGCTGTGGCCCACTTCCAGCTTCAAATCCCACATCAGCGTCAGCAGCTCGCTGGTGCGCTGGGCATCCTCTTCGGAAAGCGGCCGTCGGCTCAGGATCAACACATCAATATCGGATAGAGGATGCAGCTCGGCCCGCCCGTAGCCGCCCACGGCAACCAGCGCAATATCCTCCTGCTCCGGGAAACCGTAAAAGCGCCACAGGCGGCGCAGCAGGCGATCGATAAACAGCGTGCGGGCGGCGATAAGCTGCTCAACGGCTTCTCCGGCGTCAAAGGCCTGGCCCAGCCGCTGCTGGAAGTCATCAAGGTGCTGCTTCAGCGTATCGCGCGTCAGCTCCGCATCTGTCCATTCAGCAGGAGAATATGCCTGCCCGTAATCTCTAATTATCGTGTTCACGCCAGCGCTCCCGCATTCTCTGCCGCACAAAGACAAGCAGTGACAATAGCGTTTACCGGCACCAGAGATCAAAAGAAACTGGCAGATAGCAGATGGGATTTTTACCGCCGTGCTGGCTGGCAGAGCGGTAATAAAAAGAGTGAGGGCTAAATGGGGGAGTGGCCTGCCTCACTGTCGGCGGTCAGAGAACGAACAGAGCGCTATTTAAACCAGGCCGCGACGGCGGCAATAGCGGCAAGCGTGGCGGGAATAATCGTCAGCAACAGAACGGTTTGCTTGTTGATAGCTTTCTGTAACGTCTCATGAATTTCGCCCCGCAAGGAGACAATGTCGCCTTTCAGCTCGCCTTTTG
>Ga0268256_1000532_pt1 | contig 31413 bp, 35 predicted proteins | sample AgamicAtAmrz_FD_200247 | JGI IMG/M metagenome (GOLD analysis project Ga0268256, IMG submission 200247) | Agave microbial communities from Guanajuato, Mexico - At.Am.rz (v2) (version 3) | ecosystem: Host-associated > Plants > Roots > Rhizosphere | place: Guanajato, Mexico | collected 2012-06-07 | reverse complement strand
ACAATAATTGTTATAAATGGCATATGCATGAAAGCTAATCAGACAATGCCTTGTAAAATAAGTTAATTTTACTGCACACATAAGCTAAAGCAAAGAATCGTCAGCTTATAAATAAGAAAAGCCCTGGAATGGAAATAAATTAGTGCCATCCAGGATTAACCTCAAACATTAATTTCATAGCCGCCAAATAACGATAAAAAGAGATATTCATCCGTTTTTGGCTTAATTAATTTAGCCAGCATAAACAATTAAAAATGTTAGCCGATCGGCATAAGCGAAACTGTAGTTTATGCTGGTACATATTAAGCTTACTTGGTTTTTTTTGCATACAAAGCAAGGGTTTATCGAAAGCAGCGTAAAAACGAAGCTTAAGAAGCAGTTAAAACGGGCTGCAGCGGGAGTAGGCACTCCCGCCGGGAGGGGTTAATAACGGGACGGTTCGCCTTCTGGGCGAGTTTTAAAGCGGCGGTGCAGCCACATATACTGTTCTGGCGCCAGCAAAACACCTTCTTCCACAACCTTGTTCATCTGGGTGGCAGTAGCGACATCGCTGTCCAGCGGCATTTGCGCGCTAACGTCAGGCAAAATCAGCATCTGATAGCCGCGACCGTGCGGCAGGCGACGCGGAACAAAAGGCACAACGTGCGGTTTACCGCTGCGGATGAGCAGATAGGTACCGACTGTCGTTGCCGCTTTCTCAACGGCAAAGAAAGGCACAAACACGCTGCTGCGCGGGCCATAGTCATGATCTGGCGCATACCAGATAATGTCGCCGTTTTTCAGTGCGCGGATCATTCCTTTCAGGTCTTTACGATCCAGCATGCCCTTGTTAGAGCGCATGCGGCCCCAGGTCTGTAGCCAGTCGAGCAGTTTGTTATCGTTGGGGCGGTAGACGCCGATGCCAGGATTGTAGATACCGAAAATACGTGCACCCAGCTCCAGCGTGAGAAAGTGCATACCGATAAGCAGCACACCGCGCTGCTCATCTTTCGCTTTCTGAATATGCTCAAGGCCCGAAACGTCGAACCACTTTTTAATGCGCCAGTCAGGCCAGAACCACGCCATGCCGGTTTCAATCAGACCCATGCCGACCGATTCAAAGTTATGCTTCACCATCGCTTCACGTTCGCTGGTGGGCATATCTGGAAAGCAAAGCTCCAGGTTACGTTGGGCGATGGCAACGCGGCGCTTCAAAAACCGCATGGCGATACGGCCTAGCCCACAGCCCAGCACATACAGCAGCGGATAGGGCAGCAGTACCAGCAAATAGAGAAATGCGATGCCCAGCCAGGTTAGCCAGTAACGGGGATGAAGGAGCTCTCGGGAAAACTGCGGCAGTTGAGTCATATGAAAAAGCTTATCCTGCGTAAGGCACCTCAAGGTGCAACTATCTCGTTGATTTTCTCTATTGTGCCAGCTTTTCTCCTGCGCTGAAATAAATGCACGCCTTCTGCCTGGTGCAGAACCTGCTATGAAAGGGGATAAATATCAGATGTAAAAGCCGATCCAGATCAATTCCCTTTGCATCCTGACGCATTGCTGTATCATGTGCGGCGCAATTTTTATCCCCAACAGGAAAGAACACCATGCCAGTGTTACATAACCTTGTTAACAACAAAGAACTCAAGGCGCGCATGCTCGCGGAAACTGAACCGCGTACCACCGTCTCGTTCTATAAATACTTCCATATCGCCGATCCTAAGGCGTTTCGCGACGCGCTCTATCAGGGCCTGACCGGGCTAAAGGTATTTGGCCGCGTCTATGTCGCTAAAGAAGGCATCAACGCGCAAATCAGCGTGCCGGCCAGCCTGTATGAGAAAATGAAAGCCTTTCTCTACGGCTTTGACCCTGCGCTGGATAACCTGCGTATGAATGTCGCGCTCGACGATGACGGCAAGTCCTTCTGGGTACTGCGCCTGAAAGTGCGCGATCGCATTGTGGCAGACGGTATTGAAGACGCCAGCTTCGATGCCAGCGATGTCGGCACCTACCTGAAAGCGGCGGAAGTTAATGCCATGCTGGACGATCCCGACGCGGTGTTTGTCGATATGCGCAACCACTACGAATATGAAGTGGGACGCTTTGACAACGCAATGGAGATCCCGGCGGACACTTTCCGCGATCAGCTGCCGATGGCGGTCGAGATGTTGCAGGAGCAGAAGGATAAAAAAATCGTTATGTACTGCACCGGTGGGATTCGCTGCGAAAAAGCCAGCGCCTGGATGCGCCATAACGGCTTCGACGATGTTTACCACATTGAAGGCGGCATTATCGAATATGCCCGTCGTGCGCGCGAACAGGGCTTACCGGTACGCTTCAAGGGTAAAAATTTCGTGTTCGACGAGCGCATGGGCGAACGCATATCTGATGATGTGCTGTCACAGTGCCACCAGTGCGGAACGTCGTGCGATACGCATACCAACTGCGTCAACGACGGCTGCCACCTGCTGTTTATCCAGTGCCCGAGCTGCGCCGAAAAGTTCCACAACTGCTGTAGCCCACTCTGTATGGAAGAGTCGCAGCTGTCACCAGAAGAGCAGCGTGCACGCCGTGCCGGCCGCGAAAACGGCAATAAGATTTTCAATAAGTCGCGTGGCCGCCTGACGATGGCGATCCCGTCGCCGGACAAAGAGTAACAGCCGTAGCCTGACGCTCATGCGTCAGGCTGTTTACCGGTTCAGCGGTCGAAGCGGGAAAGTGAGAAGGGCGCAAGGTTAAACGAGAACGGTTTATCCAGGGCAAATTCTGTTGCCAGCTCGCCCAGCACGCTGGCGAACTTAAAGCCGTGCCCGCTCAGTCCGGTGATAATCAACCGGTTCGGCTCATCCGGCAGGGTATCAATAATAAAATCTTCATCCGGGCTGATGTCATAACTGCACGCTTCACCGTGCAGGCAAACGCCTACGCCAGGCAGGAATTTACGCAGAAATGCAAAGGCGTCACTCCCGTCTTCGGCAAAACTACCGAAAGGCTTGCGGTCTTCCGGCTCGCTCATGGGCTGGCCGCCGTCATGCCGTCCTAGCTTCAGCGCATTGTTATCTGCCGGGAAACCGTAATACTGGCTGCCGTTCTCCATCTCCACCGTAAAGCCAGGAAACTTATTGTTTTCGCTGTAGCGGCCATCGGCCTGATACCAGGCGAACACTTTACGCGTCGGCTTAATCGGCAAATTCGGCACCAGTTTGCCCACCCAGGTTCCAGCGCTGATCAGCATCTTACGCGCGCGGAAAGTCCCATCCGCCGTCACGACCTGCTGCAGATCGCCCTCGCGGCCAATCTGCGACACGCCGCAGTTAAACAGCTGCGCGCAGCCCGCCTGTTCAGCGAGTGAAATCCAGCTGCGCACCGCCTGCTCGCACTTCAGGTAGCCTGACTGGGGCTCAAACACGCCAATATAGCCATCCGGCACGCTGATCTGCGGCCAGCGCTGGCGCACTTCATCCGCCTGCAGCACCTGTACGTCCAGCTTCCAGACCTGTGCGCTGTCGATCACATTGCGAATGAATGCCGAATCAATTGGCGCAAGGTTAATAATGCCGCTGCGGTGCATGATGCGTTCGCCCGACTGCTGTTCCAGCTCGTCCCATAGCGTCTGGGCGCGCAGAACCAGCGGCACATAGCGTTCGCCCTCTCCGTAGGCGTGGCGGATCAGCCGCGTTCCACCGTGGTGCGCGCCCTGGCTATGCGGCGGATGGCCGGAGTCGATCATCAGTACCGACAGCCCCGCCTGGGTAGCGTAGAAGCCAGCTGCGGCGCCTACCGAGCCGCTGCCCACCACAATCAGATCATAAATCATTGAATTGAAACTCCTGAAAGCCGTAACACGTTCAGCAGCATACCAGAATCAGAAATGAAAAAGGCACCCCTGAGGGTGCCCGTTCATCTGGCTGAAATTAATGTTTAGACTGGTAACGCCCAATCTCTTCAGCCGATTCGATCTTGGCAATGCCAGCTTCAAGAATAGAAATAAATTGCCTTGCCACGTCTGTTGTCAGCCAGTAGGTCGGTCCGACGTCTGCTTCTTCTTCTTTTTGATCCTGCGAGGAGAGAGAATGTAAGCGGATCATCATGGCGTCGTAGCTGTCTACGGTACTGATATCCCAGCCCACCAGCGGGTGAGTCTGAATAACGTCTTTATTTCTGTCCATTATAACCTCCTTATTACTCGTTAAACGAAGTGCTTGATGAGGTTCAATGCGGCTTTTTTATCCAGTAGCGAGACAATTATAACAGAAAATGAGGTCTCTCCGATTAAAAAGTGCGGAGAACAAAAAATGAGCAAAATATTCGGCGTCAAAAAAGGATTCAAAAAAAATAAAATTTCTGACGCATCAGGGAGTTTTTTGACGCGTCAGGGCGTAGATAAAATCAGGCCTGGGGTTCCGCCGGTTGAGCGCTATGATGCTTTTGTAACGCGAGCGCCAGACGGGCAAAATGTTGTTGCAGATGTTCGTCGTGGTTTTGATTTTGTGCTTCCAGCGTCAGGTTATGCACCAGCAGCTGCGCGGCACGATCGTCAAGGCAGAAGGTCAGGCTGGAGAACGCGCTTTCCAGCACCGTCAGGCGACGCTGCTGCTCCGCTATCAGGGCCAGCAATTCACCGAAGGTCATAGCCTCTTCCGGGTTTTCTGTCATCATTTCGTCGCACCTCCTGTTAAGCATAACGAGCGCAAGAATAGGCGATTGATCGATCAGAGTCTAGATGCAGGAAAAAGTTATGGCGAGGGGGAGAAGAGATAAAAAAGCCGGGTGGCGAAACCCGGCAAAAACTGCGCAGTGGCGGTTAATCGGTAATAAACCAGTCGTCAGCGCTTTCCCAGGTCTCCTGCAGAATATCGCTGATCCGATCGCGCGTCTCTTTACCGCCGCCCAGCACGCTGAGCTGGTTTGCGGTGGCATAGCGCACCTTGACATGGTTCTGGCCGTCGGGAAATTCTTCGTCAATACGGCGGGCAAGTTCAGCCGTCAGCGCATCCATTGCACCAGACGGAAGAGGAGAAGTTTTGGCAACGGTAATTTCAACACGCATAGCAGCCTCCAGATAAGATACTGTATATATCTACAGTATAATTAATCTGGAGGCAAGCGAAAGCGTCGATTAGATTTTTACACGCCAGTTGAGCATCTCACCGGCCAGGAATGGCACCAGCGCATGTTCACCCATCGTAATGCTCTCATCCACTTTCCAGGGTTCACGCATCAGCGTAATCGATCCTTCATTCAGCGGCAGGCCATAAAAGCGCGGCCCATTCTCCGAGCAGAATGCTTCCAGGTGTTGCAGGGCGTTTAGCTCCTCAAAAACGGTCGCGTAGGCAGGCAAAGAGGTGGGCGCGTTGAAGACGCCTGCACAGCCGCAGCTTGCCTCTTTAAGATGGCGCAGGTGCGGGGCAGTGTCGGTGCCGAGGAAGAAACGTGGATGGCCGCTGGCCACCACGTTGCGTAACGCTTCCTGATGCACGTTGCGCTTGAGGATCGGCAGGCAGTAGAGATGCGGACGCACGCCGCCTACCAGCATATGGTTGCGGTTAAACATCAGGTGCTGCGGCGTGATGGTGGCGCCCAGCTTGTCATTACCCGCTTCCACATACTGCGCGGCTTCCCGCGTGGTGATGTGCTCAAACACCACTTTCAGCTCAGGATACTGCCTGTGTAGCGGCTCCATCACGCTGTCGATAAAGCGCGCCTCGCGATCGAAAATATCGACGTCGGCATGCGTCACCTCACCGTGGATTAACAACGGCATGCCAATTTTCTGCATACGCTCCAGCACGCTGCTGATAGCAGCAATATTGGTGACGCCGTGGCTGGAGTTAGTGGTGGCGTGCGCCGGATAAAGTTTTGCGGCGGTAAAGACGCCGCTGTTAAATCCCTGCTCAATCTCATTGGGGTCGAGCGAGTCGGTCAGGTAGCAGGTCATCAGCGGCGTGAAGCGGTGCTCAGCAGGCAGGGCGGCCAGGATGCGTTCGCGATAGGCGACAGCGGCGGCGACGCTGGTCACCGGTGGCACAAGGTTGGGCATCACGATGGCACGTCCGTTAACCGCGCTGGTATAGGGCAGGACCGTATTAAGCATCGCGTCATCGCGCAGATGGATATGCCAGTCGTCAGGGCGGCGGATGGTAAGTTGCTGAGGTTGTGCAGTCATCAGTGAAGCTCCGGCTAGTCAGGAAACGTAGAGGCGCGTTTTGGCCGGGTACAAAGGATAAGGTGTCGGGCAACCGTTTGCACTTCTTTTCTTACGGGAAAATAAAACCGTGCCCCGGCACGGTTTTGAATGCAGATAAGTGTGCAGCGCGCGTTATTCTGTAAAAGGAATAATCAGCTGGCCAGGTTTCACTTCCAGGCCTTTGGCAAACTTCTTCGCCAGCGCTTCACCCTTGCTGCGGTCGACGCTCAGCACATAAGCAGGCTTTTGGTTGAAATAGCTTTTCAGCGACTGATTCAGGTAGGGCGTCAGGCTTTTCATGATGGCCGCCATTTTTTCCGGCTGCACCTGTGCATCAACGATCTCCAGATCGCGCAGGAAAATCGCGCCCTGCTGCGCATCAAATACCGGCTGCGCCTTCATCTTCAACTGCATATCGGCCTGCTGTGGGCCAAACAGCGAGCTCACGTTGATTTTGGCATTGCCTGAAAGGGTGACTTTGTCCGGCTCTTCGCGGCCAATCTGGCTGCTGAGATCGGTTAGCAGAATATGCGCGTTCACCAGACCGGCTACGCCAATATCTTTTTCATAGTTGTTATGTTTCGCCAGCGCCTGGTTTACTTCCTGCTCGCTGATGGTGTACTGGGTCAGCTGGTTACAGCCGCTGATAGCCAGGGAGAAAATCAGGGCCGTCAGCCCGAGAAATGCCTTCTTCATTGTGTCCTCATCCGGATTGAACAGGTCATGCAGGCCACAGGTTGCCTGAATACAAGATGAGTGTCATTAAGAAGGCGATGAGAAACGCCATGCGTTTCTCATCAGGCAGCGTTAAATAGCGATGGAGGAGAGCAGGTTGACCTGGGTCTGTTTTGCCATGTTATCGCGATAATCCGCCACGCGGCTCGGCCAGTCGATACCGGCCACCAGCGTTAACGAGCGCAGCAGCGGGAAAAGATGAATATCATCCTCAGACAGCTCGCCGTTGACCGCATTCGGTTTCACAATCAGCTTATCGAGCTGGCGCAGGTCGTCGCTGATGTTTTTGATAAAGCCGGGCGCATGGCGCTTCAGCTCGGCAAAATCGCCGATAGATGCTTCCTTCTTATCGCGGAAATAGCTGCGCGCTTCTGGCGTTGCAAATTCAGCGAAAGAAGCTTCAGCAATGCGTGGCAGAAGCAGCTTATTGATGTAGCTGTTTACATGGCGCAGCCAGTCGCTGATTGCCGGGTTGGTCTTGCCATTCAACAGCGGCTCGCCGTCGCTTTTATCAATGAAGCGCACAATATCCAGGCTCTCTGGCATTGCGCTCCCGTCATCTTTTTGCAGGATGGGCGCCATCTTCTGGCCAACCAGCTTTTTCGGCGTATCTTCATCGTCATTGAGCATAACGATCAGTTCGACCGGCAGGTTTTTCAGGCCAAAAATCATGCGTGCTTTGACGCAAAAGGGGCAGTGGTCGTAGATGTAGAGTTTCATCCCAGTCTCCTTTTGGTGTTCAGCGTGAAGGGCATCACGCTGATTGCGGACCTGCCGGAAGTATGGAAGAGATTAGTAGCCAGGGCAAACTGACAGACTCAACGAGCGGCGTTTATAAAATAAAATCAATGCGTTTTACGCTATGCGCTAACGAATATTTTACCGAAGCAGGGCCGACGGTTATAGTGAAAGCAATGCCGTAGGCACCTCTCTCTTTAAGCCTCAGATTTCAGGAGTCATGATGTTTGGCTATCGTTCTGCCGCGCCCAGGGTGCGATTGACCACCGACCGGCTGGTGGTTCGTCTGGTTCACGAGCGCGACGCCTGGCGGCTGGCGGATTACTACGCCGAAAACCGTACCTTTCTTAAACCCTGGGAGCCGGTGCGCGATGAGAGCCACTGCTATCCCTCAGGCTGGCAGGCACGGCTCGGTCTCATCACGGATATGCATAAAAGCGGTTCTGCCTACTATTTCGTCCTGATGGATCCCGAAGAGACCGAAGTCCGTGGCGTAGCGAACTTCAGCAACGTGCTGCGCGGTTCGTTTTACGCCTGCTATCTCGGCTATTCGCTGGGTGAGAAGTGGCAGGGACAGGGGCTGATGTTTGAGGCGCTACAGACCGCCATCCGTTACATGCAGCGCCAGCAGAATATTCATCGCATTATGGCGAACTATATGCCACATAATCAGCGCAGCGGCGCGCTGCTGGCGCGACTCGGCTTTGAAAAAGAGGGCTATGCGAAAGACTATCTGTTAATCGACGGCCGCTGGCAGGATCACGTTTTAACCGCACTGACCAGTCAGGAGTGGACGCCGGATCGGCGTGGCTAATAAGGAGATCAGGATGAAAACGACGCTTTCGCCGCTGGCGTTGCGTATTCTCGGCTGCCTGCTGGAGAAGCAGGTGACGACGCCGGAGCAGTATCCGCTGTCGCTTAACGCGGTGGTCACCGCCTGCAACCAGAAGTCGAACCGCGAGCCAGTGATGAATCTGGCTGAAAGCGAGGTGCTGGATGAGCTGGATCAGCTGGTGAAAAAGCATCTGGTTACCGCCAACAGCGGTTTCGGCCAGCGCGTGGCGAAATATGAGCAGCGCTTCTGTAATTCGGCATTCGGCAACCTGAAGCTAAATAGCGCCGAGGTCGCCATTCTGACGCTGCTGTTCCTGCGTGGCGCGCAGACGCCGGGCGAGCTGCGCACGCGCAGCGGCCGGCTGCACGATTTCACCGAGGTAGCGGAAGTGGAAAATACGCTGGCGGGCCTGGCCGAGCGTGAGATGGTGGCACGGTTGCCGCGCGAGCCAGGCAAACGGGAAAGCCGCTACCTGCACCTGTTCGGCGATGAGCAAGCGGCCCCAGAGGCGGAAACGCCGCTGGAGGACAACAGCGATCTCAGCGCACGCGTCGCGGTTCTGGAGCAATCCGTCAGCGCGCTTCAGGCACTGGTGCAGGCGCTGCTGCATAAAGGAGGCTGAGATGGCATTGCGAATTGGCGTGGTGGGATTGGGTGGCATCGCGCAGAAAGCCTGGCTACCGGTGCTGGCGCAGGCGGAGAGCTGGACGCTGGCAGGCGCCTTCTCACCGAACCAGCAAAAAGCGCAGGCCGTCTGCGACAGCTACCGTATGGCCTGTTTCTCTTCGCTGACCGCGCTGGCCAACGCCTGCGACGCGGTGTTCGTTCACAGCAGCACCGCGACGCACTATGAGGTCGTCAAGGCGCTACTGCTGGCAGGAAAAGATGTGCTGGTGGACAAGCCGCTGGCCGAAAATCTCAACCAGGCTGAAGCGCTGGTCACGCTGGCCGAAAAGCGCGGACGCAGACTTATGGTGGGCTTTAACCGCCGCTTCGCACCACGCTATCAGCAGCTGCGGCTGGCAATGCCGCAGGCTGCCAGCCTGCGCGTAGAAAAACACCGCAGCGACAGCGTCGGTCCGCAGAATCTACGTTTTACGCTGCTGGATGACTACCTGCACGTCGTCGATACCGCCCTGTGGCTGGCTGGTGAGCGCGCGACCCAGCTTCATGGCTATATCAACACCAACGAGCGCGGCGAAATGCTCTACGCCGAACACCACTTTGCCGCTGGACGCGTGCAGATTGCCACCAGCATGCACCGCCGCGCAGGCAGCCAGCGCGAGCGCGTCAGTCTGGTGGGCGACGGCCGCTGTATTGATGTGCTGGAGATGCGCGACTGGCAGGAAGAGCGCGGTGACGGATTGCGCAGCGAAGCGCCACCCGCGTGGCAGAGCCATCTGACGCAGCGCGGCTTCAGCGGCGCAGCACACCATTTTATCCAGTGCGTGCAAAATCAGACGATGCCTGAAACCAGTGGCGAACAGGCGCTGCTGGCGCAGAGCGTGGTAGAAAAATTGTGGCGCGAGGCGGAAAAGGAATAACGCCTTGTAACACTCCGCACTGGTCATTTCCCGCAGTGGCAGTAGACTATCGCCGGGCGCCGCTGGGCGTCCGCGCTAAGTAGCTCATTTTGCCGACTCTTTTCAGGACGCGCGCCAATTATGAATCTGTTGAAATCGCTGGCAGCGGTCAGTTCCATGACCCTGTTTTCCCGCGTATTGGGCTTTGCCCGTGACGCCATTGTGGCGCGAGTGTTTGGGGCCGGGATGGCTACGGACGCCTTCTTCGTTGCCTTTAAGTTGCCTAACCTGCTGCGCCGTATTTTTGCCGAAGGCGCGTTTTCACAGGCCTTTGTGCCGATCCTTGCCGAGTATAAAAGCAAGCAGGGCGAGGAGGCGACGCGGCTGTTTATCGCCTATGTTTCTGGCCTGCTAACGCTGGCTCTGGCGCTGGTGACGGTCGCAGGCATGGTCGCCGCACCCTGGGTGATCCTGGTGACCGCGCCGGGATTCGCCGATACCGCCGATAAGTTCGCGCTGACCAGCGCGCTGTTGCGGGTCACTTTCCCCTATATTTTGCTGATTTCGCTCGCGTCGCTGGCGGGCGCGATCCTCAATACCTGGAACCGCTTTTCTGTTCCCGCCTTTGCGCCTACGCTGCTGAACATCAGCATGATCGGCTTTGCGCTCTTCGCCGCGCCGCACTTCCATCCGCCGGTAATGGCGCTGGCCTGGGCGGTGGTTGCTGGTGGTGTGCTGCAACTGTTCTATCAGCTGCCGCACCTGAAGAAGATCGGTATGCTGGTGCTGCCGCGCCTTAACCTGAAGGATGCGGGCGTCTGGCGGGTGATGCGCCAGATGGGGCCGGCGATTCTCGGCGTCTCCGTCAGCCAGATTTCACTGATTATCAACACCATTTTCGCCTCGTTCCTCGTTTCTGGCTCCGTATCGTGGATGTACTACGCCGACCGCCTGATGGAGTTTCCGTCTGGCGTGCTGGGCGTGGCGCTTGGCACAATTCTGCTGCCTTCGCTGGCGAAGAGCTTCTCCAGCGGCAACCACGACGAATATTCCCGCCTGATGGACTGGGGTTTGCGTCTCTGTTTCCTGCTGGCGCTGCCGAGCGCGGTTGCGCTGGGTATTCTCTCGGGTCCGCTGACTATTGCGCTGTTCCAGTACGGTAAATTTACCGCCTTCGATGCGCTGATGACGCAGCGCGCGCTGATTGCCTATTCGGTAGGCCTGATGGGGCTGATTGTGGTGAAAGTGCTGGCTCCGGGTTTCTATTCGCGTCAGGACATCAAAACGCCGGTGAAGATCGCCATGGTTACCCTGGTGATGACGCAGCTGATGAACCTGGCATTTATCGGCCCGCTGAAGCACGCGGGTCTGTCGCTCTCAATCGGGCTGGCGGCCTGTCTGAACGCCGCGCTGCTCTACTGGCAGCTGCGCAAGAAGAAGATTTTCCAGCCGCAGCCGGGCTGGGCGAGTTTTCTGCTGCGCCTCTTGATTGCGGTGGTGGTGATGGCGGTGGCGCTGGTTGGCATTCTCTATGTGATGCCAACCTGGGAAGAGGGTACGATGCTGTGGCGCCTGCTGCGGCTGGCGGCGGTCTGTGCGGTAGGCGGTGGCGCTTACTTCCTGATGCTAGGCCTGCTCGGCTTCCGGCTGCGCGACTTTGCCCGTCGGGCACATGCGTAAATAAACATCCCGCCGAAAGGCGGGATTTTTTTGCGCACCTGACAACGCAGACATGGCGGCATGTACGATTAATGCGAGTAAAAGCTACGTATAACCTGTTCCAGTGACTCAATAAATATATTTATTTTAATTGGCATTTTTCGCGGTTGCTTATTTTTATTGTTATTCATGAAGTTAAAATGCTGATTCTTAAATGACCATGGCTTTCTTTCAGGACTGTTTTAGCCAGTACCCTTTTATCTTTATAGTCTGTAATCTGGCTTTTAAAAGAGGAAAGGGAAATGGCTATACCTGTTTATGCATGGCTGTATGATGATGCGGGTAATTTAATAAAGGGTTCTGCCGACGTTTCAGGAAGAGAAAACAGCATAGAGGTCTTGTCTGTAATGAGTCTGACCGAGGTTCCGGTTGATCGACATACAGGAAACAGCGCTGGTGCGAGGTGCCATCAGCCACTCTATTTTGATAAGGTTATTGATTCATCTACACCCTGCTTATTAAAAGCGCTGACTAACGGTGAAAAGCTAAGGTCCGCTGAATTTAATTATTACAGAATCAATGATAACGGTCATGAGACGCATTATTTTACCCTGTATTTAGAAGGTGTTCAGGTCTGTTCTAACGCAACATTGATGTACGATATTAAAAGTCGATACGGATCAGCTATAGAGCCTGTTGAATCTGTTGCTTTATCCTATGAAAAGTTAACTTCACATTATGTTGACGGGAATATATTGCACACGGACAGCTGGCGAGTCAGGACCTGATAAAGAAGAGGGAACAGACATGGCTTGGATATATAAGCAAAGCACAGGGGAATTGTTCCATAACGGCGAAATGATTGAGCAGGGGTATGCGGGAAGGATGACTAACAAAAATAACCCGGACCGTCAGCAGGTCCGCGGATTAGGCCCGTTACCCCAAGGGACGTATCATATAGGCGGCTATACGCATTCTAAGGGGCCGTTAACCATAACGTTAATACAAACATCGGGCGAAACGTTTGGCCGCAGCGCTTTTCGTATTCATGGAGAGCGCATCGCGCCTCCTGCTGGTTGGGCTTCAGAAGGGTGCATAATTATGGGTTATCACACTCGTCGTCTTATAGCTCTCTCATCGGACAGAACACTAGAAGTGATAAGATGAAAAGACAATCCCTGTTTATCATGACCTCGCTGATGCTTATCTACTCAGCTGTTAATTTTGCCGATACGCATCGCTGCGGCGCGATTTTAGATGAGAAAATGATTTTGACCGATCAGCACTGTTTTAACGCGTTTGTTAGCGGCGTTTCTGACGGCGATAAATCATTTATAGCATTCACGCCCGCTCTATCCGGCAAAATTAATTATGCTCAAAGTGTTGCGTTGCGGGATGCGCTGGTCAATGCGCTACTGTCAGCGTCTGCTGAGACGCTTGAGACTTTAAATAAGATTGATAGTTATATCAGCCAGCAAAACCAGGATAGCGATACTGACAGAATAGGCAGCAACTCGGTCTGCGCGACGTTGCCTGACCCCGTTGTTTATAATAAGTCCTCGTTCCTGAAATATGCTGAAAGAGCGAATAAAAGTCTTAAGACGACAGGGCAACAAGGCGTGCAATGCCTGTCGCTGGTTAATGGCGTTGTCGGCGAGGTGTTAAATGATGAAAAACGCGGTCGTATAAAGTGGGGGCTCAGGCCTTACGCTTTTGATGAAATCTCACGATGAAAGGCCGTGAGGGAGCGCCAGCTGGTGATGCAGTATGCCTAATTTCAGAGGGAAAAGCCGGATTTGCGCTATCCGGCTTCGAATGTTATGCCTTGCGGCTCAGCGTCGCCTGACCTTTACCCAGCCCGTCCGGGCCGTAGAACGCCTGCGTCTGGTGTGGTTTAAGCACGGTCAGCGCCTCTTCAGTAAAACGGATCTGCTGATTCAACAGCAGCCCGTTATGGGTGTTGGCATCATTTAAGCGGCGTGTCATCTGGCCAATACTCTGCCAGCGGCGCGTCATATCACTGTGACCACTGTAAGGCGCCTGGGTGCCAAGCTGCCGCTCGGTACTGCGGCGCATCTCATCGAGATAGCTCAGCGTCGACAGCAGCGCGCCTTTATCTTCGGTAATGCGCTGCAGCAGATTGCTATTAATCCTGCCTGCGGCCAGTTGGTGCTGCTCCTCTTCCAGAATACTGGAAAGTGAGGAGAGCACTTCCTGCATCTTATCTAATGTGGTCAACAGGTTGCTCATGGGGATTATTTACCCTCTAAATACGCCTTAGTGTCGGCAATCAGCGCATCGGCGATCTTGCCAGTATCCATTTTCAGTTCGCCATTACGAATGGCGGTTTTAAGCTGTTCTACGCGCTCAACGTTAATGTCCTGGCTGCCCGCCTGGGTCAGCTGTGACTGTGCGTTGCTCAGGCTTACCTGGGACGCAGCAGGCGCGGTTGCGGTCGTGCTCGACGCCTGGCGCGTTTTACCTGGTGCGGACTCGTTGCTTTCGCGAGTCTGCACGGTTGCGACGGGCTTCAGGGGTTGCGTTCTGTCGATGCTCATATTCGGGCTCCTGTACGGTCAGGGGAAACTGCCACCTGAATCAGAATAGCGTAATCGCTTAGTTGATTTCTCTATCGGCAGAACAGCAGCGTTCTTTAGCGCCTTATAGCGATATCAGAATATTCCCATCAGCATCAACTTTTCCGCTTACCACCTGACCATTTCCCATACGCACGCGCACCGACTGCGCGAGGATGGCGTTGTTTAACGCTTTTCCTTCGCCGCTGGCGTTAAAGCCCTCACCGCTGGCGATCACCATCACGCTCTGGCCCGCCTTCACGCGCCATGGCTGGCGCATCATCGACAGCGTCACCGGCTGGCCTGGCTGGATATCGCGCAGCACGACGGCATCGGTCACCGACTCGGCATCAAACAGGGCGCGGGCTGGCAGCGTGTCGAGACGTCCACTCTGCAGGCGAAAATCTCCGGCGCTCACGGTCGAACCGCGCGCCAGCAGGCGCGTCGCCACCAGATACTCTCCGGTCACCTGCACCTGCACCTGAAGAAAGCGCCGTGTGTCACCGCAGGTGGTCGCCACGCTCATCGCACCCCACAGACGGCTGTTGCCGGGCAGGGAAAACTGCGGCGCGTCGCAGGTCGGCCACTGCGCCTGCGGCGTTTTAATCTCAACCGTCATACCTGCAGCGTGCTGCACGTCGCGGGCCTGAAAAAATTGCGTCAGCTGGGCAGAGAGATCGGCGGCGCTGGCGGGCAGGGCAGCCAGCGCCAGCAGGCTGACTAACAGGGCGGTAATGTTACGCATCAAAAAACTCCTTGCTGCTAATGGCGACGAGTGTACTCGCACCGCGCCAGAATCAAGACGAAAAATAGCTGTGGTTTTTGACGTTATTCAGACGATAGCCCTTGCTTTTCCCCAATTAAGCTGTCCGCTCGAAATTCTCATTCGCGGAGGAAGCATGCTCGACAAACTTGATGCTGCGCTGCAATTCGGCACCGAAGCCCTGAACCTGCGTGCTCAACGCCAGGAGATCCTGGCGTCAAACATTGCCAACGCCGATACCCCTGGCTATCAGGCGCGGGATATCGACTTTGCCAGCGAGCTGGGCCGGGTCATGAAAAACGGTCGCGCGGAAGGCAGCAGTATGGCGCTGAAAGTAACCTCGCCGCGCCATATTGAAGCGCAGGTCAACTCGGCGGCGTCAGCGAATCTGCTCTATCGCATTCCCGATCAGCCAGCGGCCGACGGCAACACCGTCGACATGGATCGTGAACGTACCCAGTTCGCGGACAACAGTCTGAAATACCAGACCGATCTCACCCTCATCAGCAGCCAGATCAAGGGCATGATGAGCGTGTTACAAGGGCAATAAACATGGCTTTGCTGAATATCTTTGACATTGCCGGGTCAGCAATGACCGCGCAATCCCAGCGTCTTAACGTCAGCGCCAGTAACCTGGCAAACGCCGACAGCGTCACCGGCCCGGACGGCCAGCCTTACGTGGCGAAACAGGTGGTGTTTCAGACCGATGCTGCGCCTGGCGCGGCAACGGGCGGCGTGAAAGTGGCGCAGGTGCTGGACGATCCCTCTCCGGCCAAACTGGTGTATGACCCGGGCAATCCGCTGGCGGACGACAAGGGCTACGTGAAGATGCCAAACGTGGACGTGGTAGCGGAAACCGTTAACACCATGTCGGCGTCGCGCAGCTATCAGGCCAACGTCGAGGTCCTGAACACCGTGAAATCAATGATGATGAAAACCCTGACGATGGGTTCATAACGGAGAAACGACATGGGCATTGCGGTAGGCGTCAATGAGAATCTGGACCCCACGGTCCTCAGCTCATCCAGCACAGGCACCAGCAACAGCGCGCAGGATCTGCAAAACCAGTTCCTGACCATGCTGGTGACGCAGTTACAGAATCAGGATCCTACCAATCCGATGGACAACAGCCAGCTCACCACGCAGCTGGCACAGATCAACACCCTGAGCGGCATTGAAAAACTCAATACCACGCTGGGCTCGATCTCTGGCCAGATCAGCACCAGCCAGTCGCTGCAAAGCTCGACGCTGATTGGTCACGGCGTCATGGTCGACGGCACACAAATTCTGGTCGGCAGCGGCACCACGACGCCGTTTGGCGTTGAGCTGAGCACCGCTTCTACCGCCACGACCGCCACGATTAAAGATGCCAGCGGCAACGTGGTGCGCACCATCGATCTGGGCGCGCTCTCTTCCGGCGTGCATACCTTCTCGTGGGACGGCACCCTGGCGGACAGCTCCACTGCGCCAGACGGCAAATATACGGTTTCAATCGCCGCCAGTAATGGCAGCACGCAACTGGTGGCACAGCCGCTGAACTACGCCTACGTCAACGGCGTATCGACGGCAGATGACACCACTAAACTGGATCTCGGCACCATGGGCTCCGCAACCCTTGATGAAGTACGTCAGATTCTCTGATTCATCTCTAAACAGGAGAAATAAACATGTCATTTTCCCAAGCGGTGAGCGGCCTGGGCGCTGCCTCCAGCAACCTGGACGTCATCGGTAACAACATCGCCAACTCCGCGACCGCAGGCTTTAAGTCCAGCACCATCGCCTTTGCCGATATGTTTGCCGGTTCCAACGTCGGCCTCGGTACCAAAGTGGCGGCGGTGATCCAGAACTTTAACGACGGCTCGACCACCACCACCAGCCGTGGCCTTGACGTTGCGCTGAGCGGCAACGGCTTCTTCCGCATGTCTGACGCCAGCGGCGCGGTCTACTACTCGCGCAACGGCCAGTTCACGCTGGATGAGAACCGCAACCTGGTGAACACCCAGGGCCTGACCGTCACCGGCTATCCGGTAAGCGGCACGCCGCCAACCGTGCAGACCGGTGCTAACCCGGTTGCGCTGAGTATTCCGACCACGCAGATGTCGGCGCGCGCCACCACTACCGCAACACAGGTGGCGAACCTGAACTCAACCAGCACTACACCGACCGTGACGCCGTTCAGCACCAGCGATGCCGATAGCTACAATGCGAAAAGCACCATGACGGTGTATGACTCACAGGGTAACGACCACACCCTGGATATGTACTACGTCAAAACCGCTGACAACAGCTGGACCGTGCACACGATGGACTCCACCACCGGCACCAGCGCGGGCGACTTTACCCTGGCCTTTGATCCAGACGGCAACCTGACTGGCATCAACGGCGGCACCGATAAAACGGTGAGCCTGACCATCAATGGCTCCAACGGCGCGGCGGCGGGTCAGCCCATTACCCTTAGCATGTTAGGCAGCCTACAGCAGAACACCGGTACCACCACGTTTGGCAACCCGACCCAGGACGGCTACGCGCCGGGCGACCTGACCAGCTACGCCATTAACGACGACGGCACCATTACCGGTTCTTACTCTAACCAGAAAACCCAGCTGCTGGGACAGATCGTGCTGGCGAGTTTCTCTAACCCGGAAGGGTTGCAGTCACAGGGCGACAACGTCTGGTCAGCGACCAGCTCCTCTGGGCAGGCAGCGATTGGTCTGGCGAACACCGGTACCTACGGTTCGCTGACCTCCGGCGCGCTGGAAGCGTCGAACGTCGATATGAGTAAAGAACTGGTGAACATGATCGTGGCGCAGCGCAACTATCAGGCGAATGCTCAGACCATCAAAACTCAGGACCAGATTCTTAACACCCTGGTTAACTTGCGTTAATTCACTAACGGGATTGCTTCATGGATCACGCGATATATACCGCAATGGGCGCGGCCAGCCAGACGCTGGATCAGCAGGCTGTCACGTCCAGCAACCTTGCCAACGCCTCAACGCCTGGCTTTCGCGCGCAGCTCAACGCGCTGCGCGCCGTGCCGGTCAGCGGCTGGTCGCTGCCGACGCGCACGCTGGTGGCGGCATCAACGCCCGGTGCCGATATGAGCCAGGGCGCGATGGACAACACCGGCCGCACGCTGGACGTGGCGATGGGACAGGATGGCTGGCTGGCGGTGCGTACCGCTGACGGCAGCGAGGCCTACACCCGCAACGGCAACATGCAGATCAGCTCGACCGGCATTCTGACCGTGCAGGGCAATCCCGTGATGGGCGATGGCGGACCGATTGCGGTGCCGCAGGGTGCAGAACTGACCATCGCGGCGGACGGCACCATCACCTCGCGCAATGCGGGCGATGCGCCTAACGCCACGGTGCAGATCGGCAGGCTGAAACTGGTGAAAGCCACCGGCAAAGAGTTACAGCGCGGCGATGACGGCATGTTCCGCCCTACGCAGCAGGCGCAGGCAACACGCGGCGCGGCGCTGGCGGCCGACGCCACGGTGCAGGTGATGCCGGGCGTGCTGGAGGGCAGCAACGTCAAGCCGGTAGAAACCATGGTCGATATGATCGCCAACGCCCGACGTTTCGAGATGCAGATGAAAGTCATCACTAACGTCGATGAAAACGAACAAAAAGCCAATCAGCTGCTGAATATGAGCAGCTAAGGCAGAGGAAAACAGATGATTCGTTCTTTATGGATCGCCAAAACCGGTCTTGACGCCCAGCAAACCAACATGGACGTCATCTCCAACAACCTGGCCAACGTCAGCACCAACGGCTTTAAGCGTTCGCGTGCGGTGTTTGAAGATCTGATGTACCAGACCCTGCGTCAGCCGGGCACGCAGTCTTCCGAACAGACCACGCTGCCGTCGGGCCTGCAAATCGGTACCGGTGTTCGTCCGGTGACGACCGAGCGTCTGCACACCCAGGGAAACCTGTCGCAGACCAGCAACTCCAAGGACGTGGCGATTAACGGCCAGGGCTATTTTGAAGTGCAGCTGCCGGACGGCACCTCTGCCTATACCCGCGATGGCTCGTTCCAGGTAGATCAGAACGGCCAGCTGGTTAACAACGCCGGTTATCCGGTGCAGCCGGGCATCACCATTCCGGCCAACGCCACCAGCATCACCATTTCACGCGACGGCGTGGTAAGCGTAACGCAGCAGGGCCAGACCAACCCGGCACAGGTCGGGCAGCTAACCATTAGCACTTTTATCAATGACGCCGGTCTCGACAGCATGGGTGAAAACCTCTACCAGGAAACCCAGGCATCAGGCGCGCCGACGCAGAGCACGCCGGGCCAGAACGGTGCGGGCCTGCTCTATCAGGGTTATGTAGAGACCTCCAACGTCAACGTGGCGGAAGAGCTGGTCACCATGATCCAGACGCAGCGCGCCTACGAAATCAACAGCAAGGCGATCAGTACCTCCGATCAGATGCTGCAGAAATTAACACAGATTTAATTCCGGTCATCAGGGCCAGCGCAGGCTGGCCTGAAGTTAACACATCTATAAGGTCGTGACTCCGTGGCGAAGCAACTGAATATAAAGCCTGGACATTGGTTAGTGGCAACCGTGCTGCTGACCCTTAACGGTTGTGCGTTAGTGCCGCGCACGCCGCTGGTCGAAGGCGCAACAACGGCGCAGCCGCTGCCTTCCGCGCCGCCGGTGGTCAACGGCTCTATTTTCCAGGGCGTCGCGCCGCTCAACTACGGCTACCAGCCGCTGTTTGAGGACCGTCGTCCACGTAATATCGGCGATACGCTCACCATTACGTTGCAGGAGAACGTCAGCGCCAGCAAAAGCTCCTCGGCTAACGCCACGCGTGACGGCAGCGCCAGCTTCGGCCTCGACGCGATTCCGACCGGCCTGACCGGCCTGGTGGGTGCCGACGGCGCGAAAGCCAACCTGGGCGCGAACGGTAAAAACGACTTTGCAGGTAAAGGCGGCGCAACCGCTAACAATACCTTTACCGGCACCATCACCGTCACCGTCAATCAGGTGCTGTCAAACGGCAACCTGCGCGTGGTGGGTGAGAAGCAAATTGAGATCAACCAGGGAACGGAGTTTATCCGCTTCTCCGGCGTAGTGAACCCGCGCACCATCAGCGCCAGCAACTCGGTGTTGTCCACCGCAGTGGCCGATGCGCGCATCGAGTACGTCGGCAATGGCTACATCAACGAAGCGCAGACCATGGGCTGGTTCCAGCGTTTCTTCCTGAACATCGCGCCGATGTAATGAGGTCATGATGAAAAGTGTGAAAAGTATTCTGTTCGGCCTGAGCCTGCTGCTCGGCCTGAGCCTGACCGCCCATGCGGACCGCATCCGCGATCTGACCAGCGTACAGGGCGTGCGTAATAACCAGCTGATCGGCTACGGCCTGGTGGTGGGCCTTGACGGCACCGGTGACCAGACCACCCAGACGCCGTTCACCACGCAAACCGTTAATAACATGCTCTCCCAGCTCGGGATTACCGTGCCGCAGGGCACCAACATGCAGCTGAAAAACGTCGCGGCGGTGATGGTGACGGCCCAGCTGCCAGCCTTTGCGCGTCAGGGGCAGACCATTGACGTGGTGGTTTCTTCACTGGGCAACGCCAAAAGCCTGCGCGGCGGTACGCTGGTGATGACGCCGATGAAAGGCGTCGATAACCAGGTTTACGCACTGGCGCAGGGCAACATTCTGGTCGGCGGCGCAGGCGCGTCGGCGGGCGGCAGCAGCGTGCAGGTCAACCAGCTTAACGGTGGCCGCATTACCGGCGGCGCAACCGTTGAGCGTGAGCTGCAAAGCAACTTCGGCAGCCAGAACACCATTAACCTGCAGCTGAATACGGAAGATTTCTCAATGGCGCAGCGCATCGCCGACGCCATTAACGGACGCGGCGGCTACGGCGCAGCGACCGCGCTGGACGCGCGTACCGTGCAGGTGCAGGTATCGCCTAATAACAGCTCGCAGGTGCGTCTGCTGGCGGACATCCAGAACATCGACGTCTCTATCCCGATTGAGGATGCCAAAGTGGTGATCAACTCGCGCACCGGCTCGGTGGTGATGAACCGCGAAGTGACGCTGAGCACCTGTGCCGTGGCGCAGGGCAACCTGTCGGTGACGGTTAACCAGTCGCAGAACGTCAGCCAGCCGAATACGCCGTTTGGCGGCGGCCAGACCGTCGTGACGCCACAGACGCAGATCGATCTGCGCCAGAGCGGCGGCGCGCTGCAACGCGTCAACGCCAGCGCCAACCTGAACAACGTGGTGCGCGCGCTTAACGCGCTGGGCGCTTCACCGATCGAACTGATGTCGATTCTGCAATCGATGCAGAGCGCGGGCTGCCTGCGCGCCAAACTGGAAATTATCTGACGATGGATACGCAATCGCTGATGAACGCGGCTTACGACAGCCGTTCGCTGAATGACCTGAAGCGCGAAGCCAATGCCGATCCCAAAGGCAAAGCGCTTCAGGTCGCGAAGCAGGTCGAGGGAATGTTTGTGCAGATGATGATGAAGAGCATGCGCGAAGCGCTGCCGCAGGATGGCATCTTCAGCAATGAATCGACCAAAATGTTTACCTCGATGTACGATCAGCAGATTGCGCAGGAGATCGGCAAGCGCGGGCTGGGCATGGCCGATCTAATTGTCAAACAGATGCAGCCAGCGCAGGAGCCTGACGAGCGCGCCGGTACGGTGCCGATGCCGCTCGACGACAGCTTTATCTACAGTGCGGCGGCATCAAGCCAGCTGGAGCAGATGGTGCGTAAAGCGGTGCCGCGCCTGCCAGTTTCACCGGCGAATCTGCCTGCCGACAGCAGCGAGTTTATCGCCCAGCTGGCGCAGCCTGCACAGGCCGCCAGTGCCGAAAGCGGTATCCCTCATCACCTGATTCTGGCGCAGGCGGCGCTGGAGTCTGGCTGGGGCCAGCGCCAGATCCTGACCCGCGACGGCAAGCCGAGCTACAACGTGTTCGGCATTAAGGCGAGCGGCGACTGGAAGGGCGAAACCACCGATATCATGACCACGGAATATGAGCAGGGCGCGGCGAAGAAAGTACGCGCCAGCTTCCGCGTTTATCACTCCTATTTCGACGCGCTGACCGACTACGTCAAACTTCTCTCAAACAACCCGCGCTACGCCAAAGTCACCAGCGCACAGAGCGCCGAGCAGGGCGCGCATGCGCTCCAGGCTGCTGGCTACGCCACCGACCCTAAATATGCGCAGAAGCTGGTAGGAATGATCCAGCAATTCAAAAACATGGGCGAGAAAGTGGTGAAGGCATACAGCAAGGATTTAAACGATCTCTTCTAGGTGAGGAGCCTCAAGTTTCACTTAAGCTCGCCGATAACACCTTTAGATGCCAGACGCGTTTTCGCGCACTAACGACTGCCAGCCCGGCTAACGGGAAAGAAAGGAACCGAGATGTCCAGCATAATAAACTCTGCGATGAGTGGGCTGAGCGCCGCACAGGCGGCACTGAGCACCACCAGCAACAACATTACTAACTATACGGTGGCGGGCTATTCACGCCAGACCATTCTGTTGTCGCAGGCGAACAGCACGCTGCAGGGCAACAGCTATTACGGCAACGGTACCACGGTCACCGGTGTGCAGCGCGAGTATGATGAGTTCATCACGGCGCAGCTGCGCGGCTCCAGCGCCAACTACAGCGCGGCCAATACCCAGTATTCGCAGATTTCCAATATTGACGATCTGCTGTCGACCTCGACCACCAGTCTGTCGACCTCAATCCAGAGTTTTTTCACCAACCTGCAAAACGTGGTGAGCAACGCGGACGACCCCTCGGCGCGTCAGTCAATGCTGAGCTATGCGCAGGGGCTGGTAAACCAGTTCCAGACCACCGCGCAGTATCTGAACAACATGCAGAGCAGCGTCAATACCGATATCGCCTCAAACGTTGATCAGATCAACACCTACACCAGTCAGATCGCCGACCTTAACAAGCAGATCGCAAAGCTCAGCACCGCAGACGGCGCACAGCCCAACGATCTGCTGGATCAGCGCGATCAGCTGGTGAATAACCTGAACAATATTGTTGGCGTGAGCGTCTCTAAACAGGATGGTAACTACATCGTCTCCATGGGCAGCGTGACGCTGGTCAACGGCAATAAATCCACCAGCCTGGTGGCGATGCCTTCCAGCAGCGATCCGTCACGCACCACCGTTGGCTATGTCGATAACAGCGCTGGCAACGTTGAGATTGCCGAGAAAACTATTACTACCGGTTCGCTGGGCGGTCTGATGGCGTTCCGCTCGCAGGATCTCGACACCGCGCAGAACCAGCTCGGTCAGCTGGCTGCCGCCTTTACCACCAGCTTTAACGCCGTGCATAAGCAGGGCTATGACAGTAATGGCGATCAGGGCACTGATTTCTTTAATATCGGCAGTCCGACGGTGGTAGGCAACAGCAAAAACAGCTCCACTACCAGCTTGACGGCTGCCTGGACCGATACCAGCGCGCTTAAAGCGTCTAACTACACCGTCAGCTATGACGGCACGAACTGGAACGTTACCCGCGCTTCTGACAACGTGAAGATCACCGCTACGGCGGGCACAGATGCCTCTGGCAATACCACGCTGAGCTTTGATGGCCTTCAGCTTACCGTTAACGGCACGCCAGACGCTAAAGACAGCTTCCTGGTAAAGCCGGTGCAAAACGTTATTAACGATATGTCCGTTGCTATCACTGATGAGTCGCAGATTGCCGCCGCAGGTGCAACGGGCGGTGAGAGCGACAACCGCAACGCGCAGAAGCTGCTGGATCTTCAGGATGCCAATCTGGTCAATGGCAATGCAACGCTGTCACAGGCCTATGCCAGCATCGTCAGCACGGTTGGCAATAAGACCAGCACGCTGGAAACCGCCAGCACCACGCAGAAAAACGTGGTGGATCAGCTGACCGATCGCCAGCAGTCCGTCTCAGGCGTCAACCTTGATGAGGAGTACGCCAACCTGACCAAATATCAGCAATATTACATGGCGAACGCGCAGGTGCTGCAAACCGCCAGCACCATTTTTGACGCGCTGCTTAACATCAGCTAAGGAAAAGAACCATGCGACTCAGTACTAACATGATCTTTAACCAGCAGGTGCGCGGGATTTCCGATTCCCAGGCCTCCTGGCTGAAAGTCGGCGAGCAGCTCTCCAGCGGCCGCCGCGTTAACAACCCGTCAGACGATCCTATTGCCGCGTCACGCTCAGTTGTGGTGGCGCAAAGCCAGGCGCAGAACAGCCAGTATGCGCTGGCGCGCACCTTTGCTACTCAGGGCCTGTCGTCGGAAGAGAACACACTCAGCAGCGTGACCAGCACCATTCAGGATGCACAGACGCTGATCGTCTATGGTTCTACCGGTACGCTCAGCGACGATGACCGTGGCTCCATTGCGACCCAGCTGGAGGGGCTGCGCTCGCAGTTGCTGAACCTGGCAAACAGTAAGGACGGCAACGGCCGCTATATCTTTGCCGGTTATAAAACCGACAGCGCGCCTTTCGTGGACAACGGCAGCGGGGCGGTCAGCTATACAGGCGGCACCGATGCGATTACGCAGAAAGTGGACACCAGCCGCACCATGACCATAGGCCACACCGGAGATGACATCTTTATGTCGATCACCGGAAATGCCACCAAAGAGCCGGACGGCAGCGCCAGCGAAACCAATATTTTTAATATGCTCGACAGCGCTATCGCCGCGCTGAAGACGCCCCAGGCCGACGCTGATGATGCCACTAAACAGACCTTCCAGGATGCCATGGATAAAACCAACCGCGGCCTGAGTAACTCGCTGAATAACGTGCTGACCGTGCGGTCTGAGATTGGCACACAGCTGTCCGAACTGAGCACGCTGGATGGGCAGGGCGACGATCGTGACGTTATCCTGAGCAGTGAAATGAGCGATCTGGTCGATACCGATTACACCTCCGCTATCTCCAGCTACACCATGCAACAGACGGCGCTTCAGGCTTCTTATAAGACCTTTACCGATATGTCGCAGATGTCGCTGTTCCAGCTCAACGCCTGATATATCAACCATTCGAGCATGCCTGAACCGGACATGCTCTTTATCCCACGACCCTGACCGGCATCGTGGGATTTTTTTTGCCTGAAGGGTGTTATAGCGGCATAAAAAAACCCCGGCAGGCCGGGGTTCAGAGAGTAGCTTCAGCTAATTATTCAGGACGGGTCGCCGGCGCGGTGGCCTGATGCGAGGCGCTATGGCCGCCCGCAGAACCTTTACCTTCGAAGGCAAACGGTGAGCGTACCCAGTCGCTGTGACGCGTCGGCTCCGGCTGCCAGGCTGGCGCAGGCGCTTTCGTCATCGGTGCAGAAGCATGATGCTTGAAGCGGGTCGCAGTTGCTTCCTGCGGCGCAGCATCACGCGCAGGCACTGGCGCATGCGGTTCGGTAACAGGCTCCGGTTTGCTTTCCGCCGCAACTGGCGCGTTCAGCACTTCTTCAACCTGCGCTTCTGCTTCCGGCGTGACGTCATGTGCCGCTTCTGCGGCAATGTCGGTCGCGACGGCTGGCGTCTCTTCCTCTGCAACCGGTGCAGCCGGAACGGCCTGCTCGGCAATCGCTTCTGCTTTTGCTTCGTCAGCTGCCGGGATCACGGCAGGCTCATGGTTAACCGGTGCCTCAATCGGCGCAGTGTCGTCGGTGTTAACCAGCGTCACTGGCGTTTCCGCCTGCGGTTCAGCCTGATGCACGTCGTCAGCCGTCTGCGGTGCCGTTTCAGCCGCAGCAACCGGCAGGGCAATAGCGCCAGCGGTTTCTTGCAGGCTGTAGTCCGGCGCGTCGATCTGTGCGTCGATCTGCGGCTCCTGGGTTTCTACTGGCTGGGCGACCGGATAGCGTACCCAGACTTTACCTGAAGCCATTTCTGGTGAAGCAGCTGCGGCAGCCAGCGGCATCGCTGACTCAGTGGGATAGCGCTCATCGCGATAGCGACGACGACGCTGGCCGCTGACGCGCAGGTGGCGCGGCGAACGGCGCGAACGGCGCGGCATATTGCCGTTGTCGCGGCTGTCCACGTCGTCCTGGTCGTTCAGTACCGGCTCTTCGCTCTGCGGCGCGCTGTACGCAACCTCTGCCGTCGGCTCAATAGCTTCTGCTACTGGCTGCGGTTCGCTCTCGCCGCCGAAGCGCACTTTCTGTGCCAGCTGGCGCGGCTTGCGACGCGGCATCACCTGAACGCGCTCTTCTTCCTGCGCGTCCGGGGTGTCGACAACTTCAGCGACGATCGGCTCAGCCACTTTGCTGGCTTCCTGCTGCGCGCGTTTCTCTTCCTGACGACGACGCTGACGCTCAGCGCGCTGTTCGCGACGCTGCTGCTGTTGCTCTTCACGCTGCTGACGCGCTTCCTCAGTCAGAGCTGGACGCTCTTCACGCACCTCGTTCTGCGGAGCCTGGCGCTTATTGCGGCGCTGGTCGGCATTATCACGCGGCTCGCGGCTTTCACGCGGTTCACGGCTCTCACGCGGCTCACGGCTTTCGCGTGGTTCACGCGGTGCGCCGTTTTCCCCGTTGCGCGGCGTGCGCTCACGGCGGTTGTTGTTACGGCGGTTATTGCGACGATCGCCGCGCTCTTTCGTGCTGCTGTCGCTCTCAACGCTGCTCGCTTTCTGCGGGGCAGCCGCTTCTTCAACAGGAGCTGCCGGAGTCGCTTCGTTGCTGCCGAACAGCTTTTTCAGCAGACGGCTGAAGAAACCGCCGGTGGCGGCAGGTGCGGTGGCAACGGCGGGTTTCGCAACAGGCTGCGCTTCAACTTTCGGCTGTTCTGCCGGCGTCTCGGCGGGAGCAGGCGGTGCGTCAGGCATAACAAAGGCCGCCAGCGCAGGCTGTTCCGGGCGACGGCGTTCGGCGTGCTCTTCTTCCGATGGCATCGACATTTCAGCTTCATGCAGCTTCGGCAGGTGATAGCTGAGAGTTTGCGTCTCTTCACCTTTGCGCACGCGCAGCACGGAGTAGTGCGGCGTTTCCATGCGATCGTCCGGCACGATAATCGCGCGAACGCCGCCCTGGCGTTTCTCAATGGCATTCACCGCTTCACGTTTTTCGTTCAGCAGATAAGAAGCAACCTGCACCGGAACGATGGCGTGCACTTCTTTGGTGTTGTCTTTCAGCGCTTCTTCTTCAATCAGACGCAGAATCGACAGCGACAGTGATTCATTGTCGCGAATAGTGCCGGTACCGCTACAGCGCGGGCAGACGTGATGGCTTGACTCGCCCAGCGACGGGCTGAGGCGCTGACGCGACATTTCCAGCAGGCCGAAGCGCGAGATATGGCTGATCTGGATACGCGCACGATCCTGGCGCACCGCTTCGCGCAGACGGTTTTCCACCGCGCGCTGGTGACGTACCGGCGTCATATCAATGAAGTCGATGACAATCAGGCCGCCCAGGTCGCGCAGACGCAGCTGGCGCGCGATTTCATCAGCGGCTTCCAGGTTGGTGTTAAACGCCGTTTCTTCGATATCACCGCCGCGCGTAGCACGGGCTGAGTTGATGTCGATAGCGGTCAGCGCTTCGGTGCTGTCGATAACGATTGAGCCGCCAGACGGCAGACGCACTTCACGCTGGAAGGCAGATTCAATCTGCGATTCGATCTGGTAGTGGCTGAACAGCGGGATTTCACCGGTGTAAAGCTTGATCTTGCTGCTGAAATCCGGACGTCCGAGCGCAGCGATATGCTGGCGCGCCAGCTCCAGCACTTTCGGGTTATCAATAAGGATTTCACCGATGTCCTGACGCAGATAGTCGCGGAAGGCACGCACGATCACGTTGCTCTCCTGGTGGATCAGGAAAGGTGCCGGGCGGTTCTCAGCGGCTTTTTTGATCGCTTCCCAGTGCTTCAGGCGGAAGCTTAAATCCCACTGCAGCGCATCGGCAGATTTACCGACGCCTGCGGTGCGGACAATCAGGCCCATACCGTCTGGCAGCTCCAGCGAAGAGAGCGCCTCTTTTAGCTCGGTGCGATCGTCGCCCTCAATGCGGCGTGAGATGCCGCCCGCGCGCGGGTTATTTGGCATCAGCACCAGATAGCTGCCCGCCAGAGAGATAAAGGTCGTCAGCGCTGCGCCTTTATTGCCGCGCTCTTCTTTATCGATCTGAACAATAACTTCCTGACCTTCACGCAATACGTCTTTGATATTGGGACGGCCTTGCGCGTTATAGCTGGCTGGGAAGTATTCGCGGGAGATTTCTTTGAGGGGGAGAAAACCGTGGCGTTCAGCGCCGTAATCGACAAACGCAGCCTCAAGGCTGGGTTCAATGCGGGTGATCTTACCTTTGTAGATGTTGGCTTTTTTCTGTTCGTGTCCGGGACTTTCAATATCCAGATCGTACAGACGTTGTCCATCAACAAGGGCAACGCGCAACTCCTCCTGCTGAGTTGCATTAATTAACATTCTTTTCATCGTTTCTGACTCGTTATTCTCACATGAGTGATAAAGCTGCGGGCATAGTTACCCTGGACGAGTGTTGACCGATGGCCCCGTGACTAAGTGCTTAACGTCAACCTCCCGGTTGTCGACTGCGCGAGGGGCGCAAATAACGTCGGTGGCCTGTTTTTCATAAGGAAAAACAGCGCCGTTGTGCTGAAATGCCTGAGAGAAAGTTAAAACCCGTGCATCCCAAATTCCGTCCAGGCTGCAACCCGCAGCCCGCTAAGTGCCTGAATTAACATCACGTCTTACGCCATTGCTGCGTGTCCGTTTCATCCGGCAAAATGACTAATTCGCTCTTTTTCTCGCCTGAAATGCAACAGACAAGAAACATTAGCATTATTCCATTGCTAACCTTCAGATAGCAAGGCGACTTTCACCGCCTGATGAAGATTAGTGATGCATAACACCTTAATATGTCGGACGAATGAGCAGGCTGCTGAAAAAGCCAGCGCACGCTGCGCTTTATCGCGCGACAAGAGCAGAGTTAAGCACAGAAAAAGGGGTGGCGCTATCAAAGGACACTATTTAGAATCGCCGCCATGAAAACAGAGAATCCTGGCGTACAGCTTGTCGCCATTACGGCTGAAAATGCCGGACAACGCATTGATAATTTTTTGCGCACCCAGCTTAAGGGCGTGCCGAAAAGCATGATTTATCGCATCCTGCGTAAAGGCGAGGTGCGGGTAAATAAAAAACGCATTAAGCCCGAATATAAACTCGAAGCGGGCGACGAGGTGCGTATACCACCGGTACGCGTTGCCGAGCGTGAAGAGCAGGCCGTTTCGCCAAAGCTGGAGAAGGTCGCGGCGCTGGCGGAGGCGATCATCTATGAAGATGACCATATTCTGGTGCTGAATAAACCCTCAGGCACGGCGGTGCACGGCGGTAGCGGGCTGAGCTTCGGCGTTATCGAAGGGCTGCGTGCGCTGCGTCCGGAAGCGCGTTTCCTGGAGCTGGTGCACCGTCTCGACCGCGACACCTCGGGCGTGCTGCTGGTTGCTAAGAAGCGGTCGGCGCTGCGCTCGCTGCACGAGCAGCTGCGCGAAAAGGGGATGCAGAAAGATTACCTGGCGCTGGTGCGCGGCAGCTGGCCGTCACATTTGAAAGTGGTGCAGGCGCCGCTGCTGAAAAATATTCTGCAAAGCGGCGAGCGTGTGGTGCGCGTCAGCAGCGAAGGCAAGCCGTCAGAAACACGTTTTAAGGTTGAGGAGCGTTTCGCCTTCGCCACTCTGGTGAAGGCAAGCCCGGTGACTGGCCGCACCCATCAAATCCGCGTCCATACGCTGCATGCCGGCCATCCTATCGCTTTTGACGATCGCTATGGCGAGCGTGAGTTCGACAGCCAGCTCGCCAGCACCGGGCTGCGACGCCTGTTCCTGCACGCAGCGGCGCTGACGTTTACGCATCCTAACAGCGGCGAAACCCTGCGGCTGGAAGCACCGCTGGATGAAGAACTGAAGCGCTGCCTGAAAGCACTGCGTCAGCAAAAGGGCTAACGCACGGTCGGCATTATCCCAGCGGGTTAATGCCGACCGACCGCAACATGCCGTTGAGCGCAATCAGCGGCAGGCCGACCAGCGTATTGGGGTCGCGCCCCTCCAGCCGTTCAAACAGGCAGATCCCCAGCCCCTCACTTTTAAAACTCCCGGCGCACTGCAACGGCTGCTCCTTCTCTATATAAGTGCGGATCTCCTCGTCGCTCAGATCGCGGAAGTGCACGACAAAGGGCTCACAGCACTGCAACAGCCGCTGGCTGCGCGGGTGGTAAAGTGCTAACCCGGTATAGAAGGTGATGGCGCTGCCGCTTGCCTGGCGCAGTTGTGCAAAGGCGCGCTCGGCCGTATGCGGCTTGCCGGTAATCGCGCCGTCAAGCATGCACACCTGGTCCGAGCCGATAATCCAGTGGTCGGGATAGCGGGCAGCCAGCGCCTGCGCTTTAGCAACGGCAAGGCGCGCCACCAGCGTTTCGGCATCTTCACTGGCCAGTGGCGTTTCATCGACCTCTGGCGCGGCGGTAATAAAAGGCAAACCAAATTTGCCTAATAACGCCTGGCGGAAAGGTGAGGTTGAAGCTAAAAGAATAGAGACAGGCATTTTTTCACAATAGTAATGGCGAATTGGTGGCACTCATTTTAAACTGTGCGCCGCACTGGATGCGAATAACTGGTGAAAGATGCTGTTACACGGCCTTTTTCTTTGACTCTATGACGTTACAAAGTTAATATGCGCGCCCTATGCAAAAGGTAAAATTACCCCTGACGCTGGATCCGGTTCGTACCGCTCAGAAACGCCTCGATTATCAGGGCGTTTACACCCCTGAACAGGTGGAGCGTGTGGCCGAATCAGTTGTTAGTGTGGACAGTGACGTGGAATGTTCCATGTCGTTTGCGATTGACAGCCAGCGCCTCGCCGTACTGCAAGGTACAGCGGACGTGCAGGTTACATTACGCTGTCAGCGCTGCAACCAGACGTTTCCTCACTCTGTCCACGTAAGCTATTGCTTCAGTCCTGTCTCAAGCGATGAGCAGGCCGAGGCACTGCCGGAAGCCTACGAGCCGGTCGATGTCGATGATTTTGGCGAAATCGATCTGCTGGCGGTGATTGAGGATGAAATCATCCTCGCGCTGCCGGTCGTTCCGGTGCATGATTCTGAACACTGTGAAGTGTCCGAGGCGGACATGGTCTTTGGCAAATTGCCTTCTGAGGCAGAAAAACCAAACCCATTTGCCGTATTAGCCAGTTTAAAGCGTAAGTAATAGGAGTAAGGTCCATGGCCGTACAACAGAATAAACCCACCCGTTCTAAGCGTGGTATGCGTCGTTCGCACGATGCGCTGACCACCGCAACTCTGTCTGTAGATAAAGTTTCTGGCGAAACGCATCTGCGTCACCACATCACTGCGGATGGTTACTACCGCGGTCGCAAGGTTATCACCAAGTAAGACTTGCGCTTAGCAAGGTGATACTTT
>Ga0268256_1000526_pt1 | contig 32075 bp, 33 predicted proteins | sample AgamicAtAmrz_FD_200247 | JGI IMG/M metagenome (GOLD analysis project Ga0268256, IMG submission 200247) | Agave microbial communities from Guanajuato, Mexico - At.Am.rz (v2) (version 3) | ecosystem: Host-associated > Plants > Roots > Rhizosphere | place: Guanajato, Mexico | collected 2012-06-07 | reverse complement strand
AGACGATAGCCTGCCGCGCCAGATGGCTGGCGGCAATCTTGCTGTGTTCAATCATCGTCGGCCTCCCTGGCTGTCAGCATTCGTGCGATCATCAGGGCAAGTCGCCGCGACGCCTTTGCCCGCGCCTCGGCGTCCAGCTTCTCCCAGGCAGGTGGTTCGAAGTGCCGGCTGCTGCCTTCCTCGGCAAATGTCAGCTTCAGTTGCATATGCCTTCTCCTTGTCAGCGGGCGGCGACTCATCACGCCGCTGAAGAAGAGCGTCAGTCACAAAGCGCAAATGCTGAAGATCTACGAGCCGGCTGATGGCCATGGGGTTTGCAGCAGATTCGGAGGAGGAAACGCCCGTATCTCCAATATCCGTCCACGCCACGGGAATCTGGCTGCGGCTGCCGTCGGGTAATTCGACAAGCAACAACGATGTGCCGCGGCACAGCAGTCGCCGTACCACCGGCAGAGCACACCCTTCAAAGGCGTGTCCCGTACGGGTAACAGTTATCGAGGTCGGGAGATCGTGGTGATGGGTAGTCTGACGACGTTTCCTTCGACAGCATCGACCACGGGCATCTGCGCAGCTTCCTCGACCTGAGGATCAGAGACGGCGTCATCAGACGCATGATTGACAAGTGGTTAAACGCGGGGGTGCTGGACCAAGGTACCCTGAGCCGATCAGCAGCTGGAACTCCACAAGGCGGGGTGATTAGCCCACTTCTTGCGAACATCTTCTTGCACCATGTGCTGGACAGGTGGTTTGAGGAGGTGGCGAAGCCTCGCCTAAAGCGGAGGTGCCAGATGGTACGGTACGCTGACGACTTCGTCATGAGCTTCGAGGATCACCTGGACGGCCGGCGCATGCTGGTCGTGCTGGGCAAGCGCTTCGAGCGGTATGGGCTCCGGCTCCATCCCGACAAGACGCGCTATGTGGACTTCCGTTTCCGGCGTCCTTATGGGCAGCATCCGGCAACGAGTGCCACCAGTTTCAACTTTCTCGGCTTCACCCATGTCTGGGGCAAGTCGAGGAAAGGGAAACCGGTGGTGCGGCAGGTCACGGCCAAGGATCGGTTTGCGCGGGCCTTACGGGCAGCCAGGGAATGGTGCATCAAGCACCTGCACCTGTCGCTCACGGTTCAGCACCGACACCTGACCCGGATGATGCAAGGCCACTACGCCTACTACGGGATCACGGGCAACGGACGGCGTCTGAGGTGGTACCACCACCAGATCGAGCGCATCTGGAAAAGCGGGCTCTCGCGCCGCAGCCGATCCGGAAAGCCGAACTGGATCCGCATGGCGCAGGTCCTTGACCGATTTCCCCTGCCGCCGACCCGAATCGTACATCAATGGAGCCGTATCTGAGCGAAACTGGACCGTGAGGAACCGGATGCGGGAAATCTGCACGTCCGGATCTGTGAGGGGCGGGGCTCGGTAACGACCCCGCCTACTCGGCAGAAAGCCAACTTCAAGGGATTGCCACCCATCCGGTCCGACGTGGCGAGGTGAGAGTAACCACCGTAGGCATCCACCTGGATTGTCCCGTTGAACCCGTCGAGGATTTCAGCGGCATATTCGCCTTTACGCCCGGGCCGATAATGGAACACCACGCCCGACGGCGCTGATCCGTTCCAGCCGCGATCGTCACGCAACACGGCCCATAGATAACCGGTCTTCGTCTTGCCTCGCCCCGGATCAAGAACCGGAGCCGTGGTCTCGTCGACATAGAGCCGCGCGCTTTCCGACAGCAGCCGTTTTGCCATGTGGTCGACCACCGGTGCGATTTCGCTGCCCGTGCGCCCCATCCAATCGGAAAGGACCGTGCGGTCTATCGGCACCCCATGTCGCGCCATGACTTCGGCCTGCCGGTTGAGCGGCATATGTTCGGAATGCTTGGACACGGCAATCTCAGCCAGAAGGGCTTCCGTCGGCCAGCCTCCTTCCAGCAGATGCGCCGGCGCTCTGGCCTGGACGACGCCCGTTCGACCCTTGGGGCATGCGTATTTCGGGCGGATCGTGACGATCACCTCGTAGCGCGCCGGAACCCGGTCGAGCCGTTCCGTCCGATCCTCGCCGATCCGGACCATGTTGCCGCAACCGCAGGGACAAACGATGCTCTCGGGCTCGATCACTCTCTCGACCCGCGGCAGGTGTTCGGGCAGTGCACGGGCCTTACGCTCTTTGCGGGGAGCGGCCTTGTCCGGATCGGATGCGCTGGCTTCGATCTTTTTCTCGACGGCGGCGATCCGCGCCTGTGTTTCGGCAATCGCCGTTTCAAGGTCTTCCAGCGCCAGTTCCATCTGCGCCGGATCGAGCTTTTCCGATTTCGGCCCGAACTTCGTGCGCCGATAGTCGTGAACCTGGCCCTCCAGCTTCTCGATCAGTTCCTTCAACTCGGCGATGAAGGCGTCCTTTTCGGCCACCACAGCCTGCTCATGCTGACGTGCAGCACGCTCGACCGACAGCTCGAACTGCATCGCCGCAAAGGCTTTGATAACCTCTGGCGGAAGGTCCGGAAACAGGCTGAGATCAAGGGGCGACGACATGCGGCCTTATAGCAAGGCAGCACAAAAAAGCCAAATAAAACAATGCAAAGACGGCCGGATATTTACCCTGCCGCCGACGGCGCGGTCACCCGCTGTGCCATGACCCGTCGCCAGTCAAGACCTTCGAACAAAGCCTCATATTGACCCCTGGAAAGACGCATCGTCCCATCCTGAACCGTGGGCCAGGCAAAGTTTCCATGTTCAAGAATTTTGTAGGTTAGCACCATTCCGGTGCCATCCCACACCAGGATCTTCAGGCGATCCCCGCGCTTCGACCGGAAGATCACCGTCACCCCGGAATGCGGGTCGAGCTTCAACTCGGTCTGCACCATCAGAGCCAGCGCCTGATGCCCACAGCGGAAGTCAACCGGCCGCGTCGCGATCAGGATCGGCAAGCGCTGGCCCGCGACGATCATGCCGTCCCTCGCATCGCGCGCACCAAGGCTGCAACCCGATCAACCGGCACATCGCCGGGAACCCGCATCACAAGGTCTGAGCCGATTTCCAACGTAACGATCCCCGACGGGGCTGCCACCGGCTCCGGGATTAGCAAAGCATCGCCAGCCTCCTGCGGCTCCATCTTGATCGCGAGTGGCACAAAAGCTGGCTCGAGTAAGCGGCTATCATCGCAAGCCACGGCCGGCATCAGTTCCGCAGGCAGCGCCAGGAGACCCTGACGCGCCTGCCGTCGCCAATCGGAAAGCTGGTTTGCGATAACGCCGTGACGACGCGCGACATCCACCACGCGCACACCAGGCTCAAGGCTCTCCGCTACAATGCGAGCCTTCACATCATCCGGCCAACGCCGGTTACCGCGGCGCGGCTCCACAACTTCGTAGCGGCCTATAAACCCATCATCCATCATTCAGCTTCCAAATACGACTGGAAGACTTCTCGCATGCACACCGATCGTCAAAAAGCAGCAGATCCAATGGGACAGAGACGGCGCTTACGAAACAAATACCGGTGACGCCGGCTTTCTGTTTTGCCCACGCGCGCCGGAAGTTCTTCGAGCTGGCCGACGTCTCTCGCAGTGCTCGCCGCGGTAAAGGCGCACGGCCTGTCTCGGCGACGGCGTTGGAAGCGGTTAAGCGCATCGACGCGTTGTTTGCCATCGAGCGCGATATCAACGGCACAAGCGCCGAGGAGCGGCTTGCCGTGCGCCAGGAAAAGAGCAAGCCGCTGCTCATCGAGCTGGAGGCCTGGTTGCGCCAGGAACAGGAGGGCCTCTCACGCTCCTCACCGGTCATCGAACCGATCAACTACATGCTGGTCGCGCTGGGTCGACTTTGCCAGATACGCCGATGACGGCAGGATTTGCATGACGAATAACGCGGCGGAAAGAGCCCTGCGCGGCGTGGCTTGCGGCAGAAAAAATTGGAGCTTCGCCGGATCCGATCGGGGCGCCGACCGGGCGGCCATCATGCTGACCCTTATTACGACGGCCCGCCTCAACGACATCGACCCGAAGGCCTGGCTTGCCGACGTGCTGGCCCGCATCGCCGATCTTCCCGTCTCCCGTCTGCATGAGCTGTTGCCTTGGGAGTGGAAAGCCTTGCGTGACGCGGCTATTGCGGCTGCCGCGTAAACAGCTTGCGAAACAGCTCCTCCGACCGGCGCAGACCCTCATCCGTCAGCACCAGCGACTTCGACTTGTTCACCGGGTCGCCGATCAGGCCCTTCTGATGCAAGCGGTCCGTCGTCGCCCAGTCAAACCCCTTCCAGGCGCAACGCTCGTTGTGAAGCGTCAGCCACAGCAGTGCCAGTACCGCATCGTCGATTTTGCCTTCGTCGATATCCATTCCGCAAGCTTACCACGCGCGACCGCAAAGATCCCTGCGGCCTACCTCGGATGGATACGCTGCACCCCGGCCGCAGCCCAATCCGGAACGTCAGGCGCTGGTAGAGCTCAGGCGAGCTGACTCGAACTCGCGGATGCAGTAATTTTCGAGCTACCGATCTCATGAAACCTGTTGGGCGGTTGCTTGAGGTGACCGACCAATCGTTGCCTGAGTCCATTCTCCAGCAAGCCGCTCGGCATTCTGCGACGAATGATCCAAACGTCGCTCAATCGTCTGTGATGTTCACGCATTGTGATACCCGTTGCTGACCGAAACGAGCTCATGCTCAGAGGAATTTGCAATCGTTCTGTCGAATCCACCCAGGCGGCATACCAGCAACCGGAGGCGAAAACAGATACGGTGTCAGAGGAAATGGATGCCTTAATCGCGAGTGAAGCTCCCAGTGTTTGGCTTCCGCATTAACAGATAGCGTCGCATATCGGTGTTCTGCATCATGGCGACTTCGTCGGCCCAGCCCTCATCGGCCCTCTTCAGATCACGGAACCCTGAAATAAACTGCTTAACAAAGTCTTCCGGTCCCTTGGGATATAAGCATTCGCCTACATGCGGATAAAGGTCGTCTGTAAAGTCGCGATATGGTGCGTCGCTAAAGTCCCGATGTGGTTTTGATTGAACATTCACCGGCAAGCCGAGCAATTCTCTTTGGATATTGCTCAATTTGCGATAGCCTTTTGCGTATATGGATAGCGGTGAAAAATTTCGTGTCGATCTTCCGGCTTCGTTGTGATTGAGCAAAAATACCTGCTCTTCATACATCAGCTGACCAATCCTCACACAGGCTGAGCTTATTTTCATTTTGAGCTTTTCACCGCTGACGAATGTATCCCGATCTGCCTGTGCAATAATTTCCGGTAACGTGAAATCGCTTGCTCTTGCGTTGAACGGACCACTCAATCCTTCTTCATCCGTCCGGATTTTTAACAGACCGGGATCCTTATCTTTCATGAACTCGGGTGACCAATAACCGCCCGAACTGAGCATGATCACGTTGCGTCTTCCTATGAGGAAGTCGATGTATCCGGGCTCAATGTCAGCTTTAATCCTTGTCTTAATGATTGCTTCAAAACGGGGTTTACTCACAAGGGTATGGGCGTCAACCTGAATAAGGCAGCTTGGTAAACCCCAGTAATGCCGCGGTGGAATATTTCGCCAAATCCTCATAGGGTCATCTATCCCAAAGTGGAAATCATCGCCCAGTCGGTCCCGGATAATGGCTAACGTTTCCGGATTTAAGCGTTCCCACCAGCCTGCCGGACGCGCGCCGGGGGATCCTAAGCGCATTGCTGGACGGTTATCAGCTGCTGTCCTGGGAACCTCAAGCTCAAGCTCTTCATCTGAACTACCACTCTCAGACAGCACCTTTGGTGCGTCCAGTCCAAATCGGTAGTCCGAGCATGCACTATCCAAGGGAGATGACCCTGAACTGAGGCTAAGCCGACGCAAGCGTTTAGGATGAGATGTATTACCTGCGCTCGGTATCGCCTCAGATTTTCTTTTAAGCTGCAATTGATCCGCTTGCCGACCAACTTCTGCCCAGAATTCATCATCTGACGACGTCGAGAAGTCCTCGTTCGCAGCCGATATTAGACCTGGCCCGTCTGGCTGCCTGGGTGGATGTTGAACCATCACAATCTCTGTTTTCGAATGGTGCGTAGGAATTGGCTAAAATATTGTGAAAATTATGAGCGCGTAGGTTCTGAACTTAAATAGCAGCATTACATAGCCGTCGCGAGGAACGTAGCCGCTTGATCGCTTTTTGGACTTGCATCATCGTTGTCCGCTTTACTATCAATATCTCTCGGCGATTGTCCCAACAGGAATATAACGAATCGACGAAGCCCTCTCCGATAAAAGATGTCTAAATTTCAGATGTAACTGGGAATTGATGATGTAGACGCCCACGACGGCACCGATTTATGCAAGTGGAGATGCTTTGAACCATTGCCGGAGGTCCTAATCATCAGCGGTTTTGCTATTGACGGCACGCCACATAGAGGTTCTATCGCCAATCGGGATCGACAACAGCCATCGGGCCACCGGCGCCTTGCGCGCAACATCGCTGCAGGCTTTTCGACTGCGAGCGCGGTAGCCAGGGTCAGATGGAACGCTTGGCTTCGCGGGCAAAAAAGGCGGCTAATGCGGCAGTTGCCAGTTTGCGCCCGAAAGCGCGCGTGCTTTCCAGGCCGAGCGGGTCGAAATGAGCACGAGCGATCGCAAGCAGCGGTACTGGCATCATGCGCGACGTCTGGACGAAGAAATCCGCTGGCGCCGTATCGTCCGCGGCATACGTTACTGCTGCTTTCTGGAACGTGCCGTTTTCAAGCATTTCATCGTAATCGCTGAGCGCCCTGCGAAGGATCATCTGCAATGCTTTTTGCGCAGAGTGCTGGCGACAAAGTATTTCGAACGTCGGCGAGATCCCCGATGCCGGCAGAAGCGCCGACACGAAAACCTGAACCTTGTCTGACTTCACCGAGAAGAGGCGAGAAGAAGGCTGAGCCGCCGGTCGCGAGATCTCCTTTGCTCGTGCAGGGGGCGAGGGTGTCCTTGTGACCGAGGGAAGAGTGCTGGAAGTCGGCGGGCGAATATCGGCGCCGCTTGGGCTGGCATTGGCGGCGGATATGGTGGGTTCGCTGGTTGGTGTCGGAGCCGCCTTGCCTGGCTCCGTAGTTACAGCAGGAGATGGCGGGATTGAAACCGCGGCGCCGCCGGTCGCCACGGACCGGATGTTAGCAAGACGTTTTGCCTCCGCGACGGAGAGGGTGGGTTTGTGGATTGCCATCTCAGCGCTCAAGTGCCGCGCGAATGAAACCGCCGAGGGCTCGTAGCTCCTCCATGGCGGTTTGCAGATTGCGTAGAACCAGACGCATGACGGGGTCAGCGCTCATATTGCGGATGCTTAAATGTAGCATGCCCCTTTGCTTCATGGCCGCGAACGCATCTCTTTCGTACATGGGCGCATCGGTGAGCGGCAACGCGTTCAGCATTTCCCAGACGGTGCGCTGCGAGCTCGACAGCCGACCCACCGGTACACGCTGGCGCAGCATCGCGGTCGGAATGGTGAGATTTTCGCCCATGAGTAATTCGAGGATATAACGATAGGTTGCCAGCGCCTCGTCGACATCGAGTGGAGTGAGCATCGTCGGCACCAGCAGGAAGTTGGAGCTGGCGATGATGGTATTGTTGAGTTCGCTTGAACCGCCATGAGTGTCGACCAGTGCATAGTCGAACTGGCGCCCATCCGCTTCTTCGTAAGCCGCCTCAAGCAGCGGCAGCTCGTCGGCAATGAAGATCTCGCAGCGCGGATCCCAGGCGTTCTGGGCGGTGGCGTTGGCCTTCCATCGTGTTAGCGGACGGTTCTCATCCGCCTCGAACAGTGCCACCGTCTTGCCATCGGCCGCAAGCGCAGAGCAAAGGCCCATTAGAGCCGTCGTTTTGCCGGCTCCTCCCTTGAATGAGCAGCAGGTTACCAACTTCATGGAAATTCCTTTCTGTCGCAATGTATGAATGTCTGGAAGTACAATAATAATATTGTTTAAGTGTAGGTGCGCAACTACGCGGCATCAACGGATATTTCGTTGTAGTACATTGCAAATCCGTTGCACATGTAACGCGATTGTCCCCGTGGACTCGCAAGGGAACGTTGACATGCGGCGACGTGATTATAGAGTTTTCTGATATTGATGTTTGCCTTTTGGATTATTTCTTTTGCACGGCCAAATCTTCGTGCCCTTTAGAATTAGGATTACAGCATGTCATACAATTCACAGCCGCTCTTGCCGGACCTGTCCAGCCCCAATTCGCGTAAGAAAGAGGTCGATCCGAAAGGATACAAGATCGTAAGTGTGCGGCTACGAGAGGCAGAATTCGAAGTTTTTTCCCAACAAGTCGCCGCTATCGGGCTCACCAACAACATGGCCCTGCGCATCGCAGCCAGGCGGATCGGGGGCTTTCTGGAAATCGACTCGCAGCTGCGAGAGCGATTGGAGGATACCATCCGCAAGATCGGCTTCATCTCGCACCATCTGGGTGCATTGAAAGCCGCATATGCTCAAAGCGGCAAAGTGGATATGGAAGAATTTGCCAGGCAAAGGGCAGGATTCGACTATGAGTTCCAACAGCTCGACGGGCTGTTACGCTCGATCCTCAATGTTTCTCGTCGCCGGATCGACGGCCGACTGTTGCTAAAGGGCGCCGTCGCCGAGATGCCGCGGTCGGATGTCCAATCAGGAGCTTGATCGATGCCGGAGGAATTGCCGCAGGCTGTCGTCCATCGAGTGATCAATGGTGGGTGTAAGACACCGAAGCGCATTGCTAGACAAATTAAATATCTTGCCCGTATCAATCCCAACTTGAAGGACGACGCGCCGGAGGATAGCGAGCCGGCAGTTAAGTTGCGACTTTCAGCTCGGTACGGCGAGGACGAGCTCGATCATGAGGACATCGACAAATTCTCTGACAGCTGGGCCCTGCAAAGCGGCATATATTTGCCCGGTCAGAGCGAAGCCGATAGTAATAAGGAATTGACCACTCACCTCGCCGTCAGCTTCCCGCCGGGCACTCCCATCGAAGCAGCGGAGAAGGCTGGTCTGGAATGGGCCAATATTCTTTTCCATTCCGGACGCTTTGGTGCCGAATGGGACTATATCACCGCCTTTCATACGGACCGAGAACATCCTCACACGCATGTCGTGGTCAATCGGCGAGGATTTCCGCCTGAAAGCTTCCGCGTCTCGGCCATGGGAAAGTGGTTGAAGATCGCCCACCGTTACGAACCAGACAAAGTCCTTGCAGCTGAAAACGGCAAGGAATTCGGTATTAATTATAGGATATTGCGCGACGTGCAGGTCGAGGCAGCCGCAAAATTTGGTATCGGTCTCGAGGCCACATCCCGCAAGGAACGCGGTCTCGATACCCCGAGCCTTACCCATGGGCAATATCGTCAGCAGCAAAAAGACGGGCTCGGGGAGGTCATGGAGCACAGGGGGCATATTCGCGAGAGGGTATTTGGCGATCTGCTTGATGGAAACGCGTTAAGAATGCCACCTAAGGCTCAGGGGGCGGCCCGGCGAGCTGGCGCGCAGCAAAGTGACGGACCGAGTACCCGACTAGACATACCGGGGGGCCGCGGACTCCGCCTGAACCATGGTGGTTCTCGCTAATCCCAAGAAGTGGAATGGCCCAGTGTTAGAAAATACTTGAACAATCGGTCGGGTTTGGCCTCTAACCATCCTGGGCTGGGCGCTCAATTTTGCATAAAAGTATCAAATTATTTCGATTCTGGCTGAAAGATTGAATGCTGCCAAGGCGGATATAGTCGATGGATTCAACCACATCTCGGAAATTGGGCTCATTGCTCTTCGGCTTCGTGCTCTCGCTTGTGGCTGGATTGCTCTTCGCGAGCTTCTACGCAACGGTGCGGAATGGTTTCAATGCTGACACGTTCACGAGCTTCGACCTCTTCGCTTTCTGGTACGAAACACCATTCTACCGCGGGTATGCGACGCCCGTCTTCTATCGTGGAATGATGATCGCCGCCGGTACCGCGGCCATGGCCACGTTGGTTCTGGCAATGTTGATCTTGCGCAAGGGCGACCATCATGGTTCGGCCCGATGGGGACGCTACGGCAGTATGCGGCGCGCCGGCTATTTGAAGCGTTACGGCGCCGTCACCGGGCCGATCTTCGGCAAGACTACGGGACCGCGCTGGTTCGGCCATTATCTGACAAATGGCGATCAGCCGCATAGTCTCGTGGTGGCGCCAACCCGCGCAGGCAAGGGTGTGGGGATTGTCATCCCGACGCTCCTCACGTTCAACGGCTCGATCCTAGCCCTCGACGTCAAGGGTGAGCTGTTCGACCTGACCTCGCGGGCGCGCAGGGACCGAGGCGATCTGGTTTTCAAGTTCGCGCCGCTCGATCGCAATGGGCGAACCCACAGCTATAATCCGGTCCTTGATATCGTAAACATGCCGCCTGAACGGCAGTTCAGCGAGACCCGCCGTCTCGCCGTCAACCTGATCGCCTCAAAAGGTAAGGGAGCAGAGGGTTTCATCGACGGTGCGCGTGATCTCTTCGTCGCAGGCATTCTTGCCTGTATCGAGCGCGGGACGCCGACGATCGGCGCCGTCTACGACCTCTTTTCGCAGCCGGGCGAAAAATACAAGCTTTTCGCCCAGCTGGCGGAGGAGTGTCGGAACAAGGAGGCGCAACGCATTTTCGACAACATGGCCGGCAACGATACCAAGATCCTCACCTCCTATACGTCGGTCTTGGGCGACGGGGGGCTCAATCTCTGGGCCGATCCGCTCATCAAGGCGGCAACAACGACGTCGGACTTTTCGATCTACGATCTGCGCCGCGATCCGACGTCGATCTTTCTCTGTGTCAGTCCCAACGATCTGGAGGTGATTGCGCCGCTGATCCGTTTGTTTTTTCAGCAGGTCGTCTCGATCCTCCAGCGCACCATGCCGGCCAAAGACGAGATCTTCGAAGTTCTGTTCCTGCTCGACGAATTCAAGCATCTCGGGAAGCTGGAGGCGATCGAGACGGCCGTGACCACCATGGCAGGCTACAAGGGCCGGTTCATGTTTATCATCCAGAGCCTTGCGGCGCTGACCGGAGCCTATGAGGAATCGGGCAAGGAAAACTTTCTCAGCAATACCGGCGTGCAGGTATTCATGGCGACGGCCGACGACGAGACGCCGAACTACATTTCCAAATCCATCGGCGACTACACGTACCGAGAACGAAACACGTCCTTCAGTCAGAGCAACATTTTCGACACCAACATCCAACTTGCCTATCAAGGCGCGCCATTGTTGCGCCCTGAGCAGGTGCGACTGATCGACGACTCCAGCCAGATTGTCCTTATCAAGGGGCAGCCGCCGCTGCTGACAAAGAAGGTGAAGTATTATTCCGACCGCGTGCTGAAGCGGATCTTCGAGAGCCAATCAGGTCCATTGCCTGAACCAGATATCGTCGATCCGGCCCTAGCCTACGATCCCGCTCAGTCGCTGCGGGCCGTCGCGGGGATTGCGGAGGCCTCTATTGATGCCGATGATGCGAGCGCGGATACCAATCCGTTTGCCCAGACCGTTGCCACTATCGATGATGCCGATCCTGACGCGGAGTATCCGCAGGAGAGCGAGGAGAGTGATGGCGGCGGCGATGCACTGGACATCGACCCGCTGGACGAGGCCGACATATTCGACGCGCCGCCCCAACAAGTCGAACCTTCTTTCGATGAAAATCAGCTGAGCGAGGAAGAATTGCGCGCGCTAGCGGAGCAACAGGCGTTACTGGAGCGTATCATTGCACTCCAGCGGCACGGCATCCGTCGCGGCGATAACGGATACTCAGTGCATGAAGATCCCGACCATATGCGATGATGATTTTCGAATGAGCCCAATCGAGACTTTCGCGTAGCCCGGAGCCGCGCTCTTTGTGTCTTTGGTTTCTTGATTGCGTGCGAGTGATCGGCGGTCCTCCTGCGGCATCAAATGGACCATCATTGTCTGGAGCATGCCTCCGTGCATCGCCGTTGGGGATCCGATACAAGCAGAATCACTGAATTATCGCCGATTGCCGCATTCACAGGAAACGAAATTCATTTGTAATTTCTTCTACGACCAATGTCTTCGTCACGCAGCGTGTACTTTGCCCGTGCATGTAGGACGCGGTGCAGACATGTGACTCAACGCCATGTTCTATCTATCTGACATATATCAGAAAATTTAATCGGTGGCAAAGCTTGGCGCGGGTGTTTCTGTCCGTGATGGCTCTCTCGCTTTTGCACATGATGCACACCTAAGAGCCGGCATCGCCAGGATTACATTTGAAACGCCTGCAAAGTTGACATCCGAGCATATTGGCTCAGTATACAAATGTAATCTGAATCAATTTTGCGAATAAATATCTTATAGGCATCAATTTTTATGAATTAATTTGAGAAAGTCATGGTAATGACTTTAGACACTAAAAGAAATTACTCAGCATATACTTTGGTGACGACGTCCTCCGTGTCGATCGCTCTGTTGCTCGGGCAGCCGCAATTAGCCCGATCAGCAGTTTTTCAACAACTTGATAATGGAACTGTCGTTGAGATGAATGACGGCGTGTCCGCGGACACGCCGTCATCGAGCCGGGGAGACGAGGGGACCAATAGGGCCGAGAAAGCCGCTCCGCATGGAGACACTAGAGCTCGCCGCGAGGCTTCCACGAAACATGGAGAAGACCTGACCAGCAAGCCGGCCGGCGGGGTTCTACTTGACCTGCCCTCCGCCGCTCTCCGCCGGAGCGCGTCGAGCCACGGTGCACTCGTCACCACCGGGGCAAGCGCTCATCAATTGACGTTCCCTCAACCTCGTCCGTTGTCGAGGACGTTTTCAGCGGAGCAAGCGCAGATGCGCCGGCTTACGGCGGATGTTGCCCGCAGTTACGCCAGGGCACGCGGCGTGACCCGCGCCAAGCTTGATCGAGAGACTTTCGTGAACCTCTTCACGAGCATGATTCATAGGGAAAGCGGCTTCAACCCAGCGGCGATATCGCCGGCGGGCGCGCAGGGGCTGGGGCAGTTGATGCCGGCCACCGCGAGAGAGCTGGGCGTCTGCAATGCTTTCTCCGCTCGGCAAAACCTCGATGGTGCGGCCCGCTACTTGACGTCGATGCTCGATCGGTTCGGCTCTCCAGAACTGGCTCTCGCGGCCTACAACGCCGGGCCGGACGCGGTGGAAAAATATGGGGGCGTGCCGCCTTACCGGGAAACCAATCAGTACGTCGCCGACATCCTATATGCGATTGGTCGCACGCCAAATGTCGCCTCTGGCCGGCTGCAGGAGGAGACCGTGGCAGAGAATGTAGCCTTCACGCCACCTAAGTTTTCGATCGCAGCCTTTTTCGGCATGAGCGATCCGGCGCCGGGAAATGTCGTGCGGTGCGACTTTGGGCAGGAATCCAGCAAGCCGAGCCAATCTGTAATCGAGTAAACATCCAAGGCAAGTCTAGTTCGATTTTTCATCCGACGTTGTGTGAGGTCCCATAGCAATGCCCAGGAAATACTTCTCCGAGACGAACATCTTCATATTTTTCTTTGGTCTTGCTGCAATCGCTTTTCTGCATGGCGCACTGGACGGATCCGCGGGGGGAAAGAGCCTGCTGGAAGTCATTGCCGGCGAAGTCACGCGCCCGATCGGCGTCGCTGTCTCCATTCTTGCCGTCACAACACTGGGGCTGAGTCGCAGTTATTTCCGAACGCATAAGGCTCCCACTTCAAGAAACGATATATCTGCCGGCCTCGAACGCGCGACCGGCAAGCCGAGGTAATCCGTAGTTCTCAGGAATTGCCGATGACGAATTTCAAGTCCACCTTTTTAACCATGAGGATCCCATGAAAACGCTCAGGAAATATCTCACCGAAACGAATATCTTCAAATTCTTGTTGGCATTCGTCCTGATCACGCTTTTGACCACGAACCCGAGTGCGGCCCAGGAGTTCTCGGGCGTCACGACCTTCCTGCAAGCGATCGTCGGTGCCATCACCGGTCCCATCGGCGTCGCTATTTCCGCCATTGCCGTGATCGCGATCGGCTTCACATTCATGACCGGTCGCATGGACTGGATGTTCGCCGTCTCCGTCATCGTCGGCATCGCGATCGTGTTTGGTGGGGCGACTTTCGTTCAAAATCTGACCGCGCACTGAAGCTTGTCGCCTTGATCCGTTCAGTCAGCCGCAGCGCCGGCTGCCGAAACCATGGAAGGAATAATCACCGTGGAGCGTACCCCACTCTTTATTGGCCTCACCCGTGAGGTGACCTTCGCCGGACTGCCAATCCTGTACCTTGTCGTGCTGATTACGATCGTCATGCTTGGTTTTCTGTTCACGCGATCGTTTCTGTATCTGATCCTGATGGGAGGCTTCGGCTATGTCGCCCTGCGTGGCCTGGCTGCCTACGATCCCAAGATCATCAACGTCTTCATCGCCACGGTGCAGAAAACCCGGATGAGCCCGGCGCTCCTGCGGGGCGAGGGGCTGGTGTATCGTGCTTGAAGCGCCTGCCACACATGCGATCCGAGGCGCGCGGAACAAGCATCGCAATCACGGGGAGATGCTCGTCAGCGGATTGCCTTATTTAAGCGTCGTCGACGACGTCACACTCATGCTGCGCGATGGCGACTTGATGGCGTCGTTCAGCGTCGAAGGCATTAACGCCGACACGATCGACAGCCGCCATACGGCCGAACTTTGCAATGCGCTATCGCGATTCATCGCGCAGCAGCGAGCCGATGTCGGTTATTACGTCCATCGCATTTCCGTGGAGACCCGGCCGAGCATGCCGCCGGTCATAGGCCATCCCTTCAATGAGGAAATCGATCGCCGTTGGCAGGATTATCTGCGCACCGTTGGTCTGCGAGACCGTGTTACGGTGGTCACGCTCATCATCCGCCCACCGCGCAAGATCATGAAGTTCCTGTCGATGTTCGGCGGAAAGGATGTCTACAGCCGGGAAGAGGTGGCAGCCCGAGCCTTGCGGCTCGATCAGATGATCAACACCTGCATGGTCGGCATCAATGAGGCCAAACCGAACCGACTAAGCCTGTCGGCGGGCAGGTGGCTGGGCCTGCTTCGCACGATCATCGACGGCTCGGACGGCCGGCTGGTTCCAGGCACTAAGTTCGTACCCGTGGCAGACCTTCTTGCGACATCTCAGATCACGTTTCGTGGCCGCGTTTTCGAATGCGAAGGCGCGACCGGAGGCCATCGACGCTTCGGCACGATTGTCTCGATCAAGGACTACCCCTCGGATACCTATCCCGGCATTTTGGACCGGCTGAACCTTCCATACGATGCGATCGTAACGCAGAGCTTCACGCCGATCGATTCCGTCACCGCGCAGGGAAAGATTTCGCGCGTCAGAAAACAGATGCAAGCGGCGGAAGACGCGGCCGTCTCGCTGCTAGCGCAACTTGACGATGCCGAGGATGACGTCGCCTCCGGTCGGGTGGTATTCGGAGATCATCACTGCAGCATTGCGCTCTTCTGCGAAAGCCTCAATGAGCTGGAGGAGGCAATGGCCCATGTGAGCCGCGCCATGCAGGATGCTGGCGCAGCCATTGTGCGCGAAAGCTTTTCGGCTCGTGCCGCCTATTTTGCGCAGCATCCGGGCAATTTTGCCTATCGCACCCGCCCGGCAATGATCTCGTCGCAGAACTTCGCCCAGCTTTGCGCCCTGCACGGCATTTCCAAGGGCAACCCGCCGGATAAGTGCCCCTGGGGCGACGCGATCACGATCTTCCCGACCGCGCGAGGCGAAACCTTCCGCTTCAACTTCCATCTGCCGGGCAAGCACGACCAGCGTACGGTCGGCCATTCACTGGTGCTTGGCCAGACGGGATCGGGCAAGACGCTTGGCACTGCCTTCCTGATAAGCCAGGCACAACGGCTTAATGTGCGCACGATCCTCTTCGACAAGGACAACGGCTTTGAGATGGCGGTGCGCGCTATGGGGGGGCGTTATTCGGCGGTGCGCATGGGCGAGGATACCGGCTTCAATCCCATGCGCGCGGAATCCGACGCACGCGGCGCTGCGTGGCTTACCGATTGGCTGTCAGCGCTGGCCGAGCATGACGGCGGCAAGCTTAACTCCATTCAGATCCATGCGCTAAACGACGCGGTGCAGGCTAACGTCACAGCCGATCACCGGCTTCAGAATTTCGAACAATTCCGCAGCCAGCTGCGCGCGACCGACGATGACGGTGACCTTTATAACCGTCTCGGTCGCTGGGACGAGACCGGCCAGTTCGGCTGGCTGTTTGGGGGCAAGGGCTTAGATTCGCTGAGTTTCGACAACCGGCTGACAGCCTTTGATCTTACCGAAATCTTTGACAACGACATCGTGAGAACGGCCTGGCTCAGTTACGCCTTCCGTCGCGTGGAACGCCTGGTGGAGGATGAACATCCGACTTTGCTCGTGCTCGATGAGGCATGGAAGCTTCTCGACGATCCATATTTCGAGGCGCGATTGAAGGACTGGATGCTGACGATGCGAAAGAAGAACGTCGCTGTTGTCCTCCTGACTCAACGTGTCTCGCACATCAAGAACAGCCGCGCCGGCGACGCCATCTTGGAGAGCGCAGTCACCCGGCTGGTTTACCCAAGCGCATTCAACACGGAAGCGGAACTTGCTCCGCTTCATCTCACCCCCACCGAAAGTGAGTTTCTGCAGATCAGCAATGTGGACAACCATTTTGTCCTGCTGAAATCGGGTGCCGACAGCGTCGTGTTGGATTTTGACCTCAGAGGTATTGGCAAAGGTCTCGATATCCTTGGTGGCGGGCGCGGTGAGAAAGCGCCACCCGGTTGGCGTGACAGGCCGGACTTCCAGATGGAGATGCTGCAATGAAATGGACACTTATCGCGCTCGCCGTGATGCTGAATACGCTTGCTTCCTGCCAATCCGTGCCGGCGGAACGCAAAAATAATTGTGCATGTGTTTGGCAAAAGCCCGATGGCTTCCTGGTTGTTTTCGAAGGAGTAAGAGCATGAGCCATTTGCTTCGAACGGTGCTTCTGTGCAGTGGGTTTCTGTTGACACCGGTTGTGTATTCCGTGGTTGGCGCACAGGCTCAGTCAGCGATTACGCCGTTACCCGATCCTGTTGTCGGGGCAGTACCTGCGGCGCCTTCCGACGCACAGGAGACCTACGATGGAGTGGCCATCCAACAATTGATGAAGATTGTGGAGCTGTCAAAGTCGATCGGTGGCGGCATCTCTCAGCTCTTTAGCACTACGCAGACTCAAACAAAGGCGTTGGTCGGCACCAAAACTTTTCCGGTCAACAACGATATGGGCGACCAGACGGGGCGGCAGGCCGGTACCGGGCTTCTGGAGATGGCCAATGCGGCTCTCGGCGGCGTAGCGATCGGGCCGCAGACGCTGATCGACGCCTTAACGGCGTTTCGTACGGATTACGGCCTGAACCAGGCATTCGCACTTTTGAACGATACATCCTTCAGTAAGGTGATGGCCGCTCGCGCTTCCGCACAGGGTGCTATTGTCGCATCGACGGCCGAGGACAGCTACAAACGCGCCAACGCCAGTATGGCGAGGATCGATGGCTACATTGCTGCGCTTCAAAGCAGCGCCGATCTGAAGACCAGCATGGACATCAACACCCGCGTGACGATCGAACTCGTGCAACAGCTCAACGAGACTCTGCGCACTCAGGCAGCGATCGCCTCCATGGCCGGCACCTACTTCATGATCATGGGTGGTGAGGCTGGCGAAAGCGACAATTTATCCGGTCTTGTCAATTTCAACAGGTGAATGTCATGGGCCTCATTGAACAACTTGGAACAACGATTGACACCAGTCTTGTCGATTATGCGCAAACAGTTTTTACTGGCGTGTCCGGGCCTATTACACTTCTTCTCAATTCAATGGCCTTGCTTGGACTGATGTTCATTGCTGTTAATCATATCATTCAGTTTAGTACTATGAATTACTCTTTGTATTTTCACTGGCTTCTCAGATACTTGTTGATATATGCATTCGCGACCATATGGGCCAATTTTCAGGGCATCTATAATATATTTATGGAGGTTCCGAACGATTATTCGGCTCTTATCCTAAAAGCCGTTGCGTTGCATATCAGCATGGCGGGTACGACGATCGGTGCGAACATGCTCGATCCCTCTCTCATCCATGATACTTACTCGGCAATGGATGAGTTTGGTCATTGTATCGTATGGGTGGCCTATGATTTTCTGAGAGACACCTCGATCACCAACATCGGCAAGTCAATCGAAAACGTTTTTCTGGGCGCACTTATTCTCTGTATCGGCGGCTTCTTCCTTGCAGCCTGCTCGATCATCATGATTGTCGCCAAGGTGGGATTTTCCGTAGCAATCAGTTTGGCGCCATTGGCCATCATCATGTTGATGATGGACCAGACCAAGCACCATTTCGAAAGCTGGCTACGTTTCACGATAGGATTTGTTGTCGTACCGCTGCTTACCGCGGCATTAATGGCGGTCGTACTTTATGTCGCTGGAGAAGTACTCGCGGCTTCCGGCTATACCGCTCACGACAAAGATAAAATCTTTGGCTTCTTGTTTATCATGATTGCCGCGTTGGTGTTGTTATTCCAGCTCCCCACCATGGCGAGCACGCTTGCCGCCGCATCGGTGGCGGCAGTAGGCGGTGGTGCCGCGCTAAGAGCATATTCCATGGCAAAGAACTCGATGTCCTGGTCATACAGGCAAGGTCAGCGGGGGCGTGATGCCATGGGCGTAATGCGCCAGGCGCGCCAGTCTGGCGCCTCGATCGGCCAAAGCGTCTATTCCGGCATTTCGGGATTTAGGCAAAGCGCCGCGATGCGCAACGACAGACGAGACCGGCGGCTTGCCGGGCGCATATCAGGCCCCGAGGGCCAAAGAACCTCGGCACCTCGGCGTTATCAGGGCTCTGGTGGAGGGGCGTCTGGCGAGTCCTCCGGCGGTGGTGGTCAAGATACGCCTGAACAGCAGAATTTGAATCGCGATTGGTAATCGGGCTGCAACGATGCTCCAAACAGCAGATGGACGGGTTTAACGGATGACCGACACAAGTGCGCAACATGCTTTTGAAGACGAACTGTTTTTTACGCTGCGCCAGCAGCGCAACAATTGGGCACGGATCGCGGTCGGCTCGGTAATCCTCGCGCTTCTTGCTTTGAGTTGCCTACTTGCCATTTTGCCTCTGAGCGAGGTCAAACCTTTCGTCATTATGGTCGATAAGACCACCGGTCAGGCAGAGAAGCTGGTACAGGTGCGCCCGGCGTCACTCGACCAGCAGGATGCGGTTCGGCAGGCGGAACTGGTTTCCTATGTCGTTGATCGGGAAACCTATGACCCGGCCGATAACAAAGTGCGTATTCCTGACGTGATGACTCGCTCAACCGACAACGCGGCTGACACCCTGGCGCAGCTTTGGACATCCGCTTCGCCGCAGTACCCGCCGACCGTCTACGGCGAGGATGTCCGTGTCACGGTGGTCGTGAAATCAATCTCGATCAGCCCTGCCACCACGCACGATGCACCGGATCTCGCCCGGGTTCGCATCACGAAATACAGGGAGGAAAAGGGCCGTCAAACAGCCGAACGCACCTTCGTTGCCACGGTCGGCTATGCGTTCCGCCCGAAGGAAAATGCCAAACTTGAATCAGTTTGGAAAAATCCTCTCGGCTTTACGGTCGTCTCTTATCGGATTGACGCGGAAACCGCCGAATAATTTTGAGTACAAGGGAATTTATTGCATGTTGAAACGAACCGCTATTTTGATCCTGACCTGCAGCTGTTCGGCCGGGGTTGTTCTTGCCGATCCAATATCGGCGGCTCCAACTGTGGTCGCAACTGCGACAGCAGCGCCGCCGACCGCTCAAGCCGTAAAGGCGCCGCCGCAAAACACGTCGCCCGCGCCAACGGCGGATTCACGTATAAAGCGCTACGTCTATAGCGAAAACAACGTCTACCGGCTGGATCTCTATTTGAAGTCCGTAATGGCGTTGCAATTTTCAGACAGCGAGGAGGTGCAATCGATTCTCATCGGCGACAGCGCCTCCTGGGAGGTGGTGAAGCTAAAAAGCGGGAACGTCGTCAGCATCAAACCGACCGTCTCGTCGGCGACCACCAACATGACGATCTATACCGATAAACGCGTTTACTCATTCGAGCTGCATTCTCTGGGCGATCTTGCCTCCGGTATGGAAACAGCCGGCCCATTTCGAACAATCTTTACCTATCCCGATGACAAGAAGGCTAAGCCGCAAATGACCACAACTGTGATAAGCGGTCCTGTTAATTCAGATTATTTGCTATCGGGCAGGGCGAGCTTCCGGCCCTTGTGGGTCCAGGACAACGGCCAGCAGACCACGTTCTTCCTTCCCAAGGGTGCCCCGCGCCCCGCGATTTTCAAGGTCGGGTCGAACCACTCGGAACAGCTAATCAATTCGCGCACTGAGGGGAACCGCGTGGTGGTCGACGGCACAAGCAATTACTGGGTACTGCGTATCGGCAACCAGGCGGTATGTGTTGGCCGCACACGAGCGGTGCACGCCAACAACGGTAATTTCGGATTCATCAAACGCATGGAGATGGCCCGTGCCGGACAATGATCACACCGCGAATACTCAGTCGGGAAGTGACCGCGAAGAACTGATTGGCGCTCGCCGCGCCCGCCAACAAGGCACTTCAAGCCGAAGCAAAAACAGCCGACTTCTAATGTCGGGTGTCGTCATTATCGGGGGTATAATCCTTTTTGTTGTCTTTGTGGGTCCAGCCGGCGCTTTCAAATTCCTGAGTGGTATGGGCAATGGCTCGCAGAAGACCTCCCAAGTCAACATGAAGGTCGGCAAAGATCGCGATGATACGGCGCATCTCGACTTTGTTGTCCCTGCGCCGCCCGTCCCCGATAAGAAGGAAATCGACCCCAACATTGCTTTGAATGCGAAATTCAAAGCACTGCAGGATCAGCTGGAGGAGTTACAGCGCAACAAGCAAGCCGGCGCATCCACGGCGGATCTCCAGAATATGCTTTCAAAATACAATGAGGCCATGACTCAGAAGCTGGAAGAAGAACGCAAGGCCATGGCCGAGGAAAACGCTAGGCTGCGGGCACAGGCTGATCAAGCGGAGGAGGCGAGGAGGCGCGCAGACGAAGAGGCAAAGCTTGAAGCGATGAGCCTCCAAGAACGTCAAAAGCTCGATCAGAAGCAACGTGAATCGAACGCGGTTGTCGTCGACGGCGCGAGCGGACCGGTCGGACAAGCTGTGGCAGGGGACGTTACTTCAGATATTGCCGGAGACGCCAGGCAAGACCTCAATAAAAACGAGAGTTTTCTGAAGTCGGAAGCGTCGAGCGTTGTGCAGACATCAATGTCACAGAAGCTGCGCGATCCCTCGCGAACTGTCGTTCAGGGTACGATTATCTCAGCTGTCCTGGAGACCGCCATCGATACTCAACTGCCGGGCAATCTGCGCGCTCAGGTGATCGAGCCGGTCTACTCCTTCGATGGCAGCCGTGTGGTGATGCCCGCCGGCACGATCTTGATCGGTCAGTTCCGGAATGATGTGGACCTCGCGCAGAAGCGTGTCCTTATCGCCTGGAATCGGGCGATAACACCGAACGGGCAGTCCGTCGCGCTGGGCTCGACTGGCACGGATACCCTTGGTCGGGCGGGTACGGAAGGTAATGTGGACAACCGATACGGAACGAAATTCGGCGCGGCTATCTTGGTCAGCGCAATTACCGCGCTTCCGCAGATGATGTCCGCGGCCGGCCGATCGAGCTCGTCTGGTACGACAGTCAATATCGGGGGAGGTAGCCAACTCGCAAGCCAGGCGGGTACGCAGATTGGTGGTCAGGCAAGCAGCGTCCTGGATCAGTATCTCTCTCTTCCGCCAGTCATTCGCGTTCCACAAGGTGAAGAGATCCGCATCTTCGTCAATCGCGATCTGGTGTTTAGATGAACCATCATTCTCATCGCGAAATCTCCTATGTCGAACAGTATCTGAGCCCATTGCGCGACTATCTTGTCGACGATCGCGTCAACGAATTGGTGATCAATCCCAACGGTTCGATCTTCATCGAGGCGGCAGGCGCTCCCAACATGCATGAGATCGACGTCAAATTGTCGCCGAGTGCCATTAAACGCCTCGGTGCGCAGCTCGCTGGCGAGACCCGCAACACACTCGGCGCTCTGCATCCGATCGTGTCCGGTCGAGTTATCGTCTGGGGTAATCCGCAGCGCGTCCAGATCGTGGTCGAGCCCGCCATCGAAAATGGCGTCTCACTGTCCATTCGGAAATATTTGACGCGTGCGCTCGCCAGCAAGGACATCGGCTTCGTCGAGGGTGGGCAAATCCGCGTCGACGACGAGCGGCGGCAGCGACATAGGACGATCGCGGAGATGGCCAGAAATGGCGATCTGCCGGGTCTCTTCCGACGGGCGGTCGATGAAAGGTTCAACGTGCTGATTTCCGGCGGCACCTCGTCGGGCAAGACCACGGTGGCTCGATCGCTGATTGAGATGATGGACCCAGCCGAGCGTCTGATTACCATCGAAGACGCGCAAGAACTTTTTCCGCCACACCGCAATCAGGTGGGGCTGATCTCAGATCGTAATGAGAAATCGGCGCGTATGCCTTCTAAACTATTGGAAAGCTGCCTGCGCATGCGGCCGGATCGGATCATCGTCGGTGAGATACGCGGTATCGAGGCCTATGACTTCCTCGAAGCAATCAATACAGGCCATCCCGGCGCAATCACAACTATCCATGCCGACAGCCCGGCGCTTGCCTTTGACCGACTGGCGTTGATGGTGATGCGCTCGGGCGTAAGGTTATCGCATAGCGAGGTCATAACCTACGCTAAACGCACCATCGATCTCGTCATCCAGGTCGGCCGCCGCAACGGCTCGCGCGGCGTGCTTGAAATCTATCTTCCGTCGCAGGACGAGGACTGAGCGTCTCGCGCACATTGCACACAAGGGGCTAATTCGGTGGATGTCATTGGTAGCGCAACAAACGAAAGAGGAGATTTGTCAGCAAAAACTGCCACCATAGCGGTCGCCGGCATGCTCGTATTCTGTCTCTCCGCCTGTGTCTCCAGCGGCGTGGACGTTCTGAGCGCCGTCAACATCGACAGAACTGCTACGACCGGCTCGATCCCAGAATCGCCATCGACCAGTGACAGCGTCTCGGACGAGATGGCGGTGCGCGATGCCGTCAGCTCGGCTGACCTCACAAACGCCGATGGTCGGCCGCTACCCTGGGTCAATGTTTCGACCGGTAGCGCCGGCATCATCGAAACAATCGTAGAAAACACCAAGTCGGGCGTCAGGTGTCGCCAATTCCGCTTGATCCGCCATGCTTACGACGGCGTCTCCCACTACGATGGCAGGACTTGCCTCGTTGATGATGGCAACTGGCAGCTATTGAGTTTTCGGCCGGCCGGCTGAGACCCGCTCCACGGCGTCCAGGAACAGGAAGCATGGCAAGGAGCCGGTGCTCGGCAATCGATATTTGCCGATCGCGCTGATTTTGGGCGATGGGCGCCTATGAAGATCAGGGTGGTAACGCTAGGGCATAACGGCCGCCCAAAGTCGAGGAGGGTATCCAAGTCGATGGCCTGCAATGGCTGAGTGAATGATGACGAATTTCCAGGCTTTGAAAGGATATGCGCATGAACCAGCGTTTCGGATCAATAAGCCAATCCCCTGGGCTTTTGCCTGATCGGAGGACGAGTCTATGAAGTTGATGATCGTCGAGAGCCCTAACAAGACCAGAAAAATCGAAGCCGAGTTGGGCGGCGGATGGAAGGTCTTGGCGAGTGCCGGTCATATCAGGGACATGCCGCGTGAAACACACCATGGTGAGGGGCCATTGTCGTTGGATGACATCGGCATTCACAGCGAGGATTTCTCGTTGGATTACGAATTCCTGCCCGCAGTATCGGTAAACGGTCACACTTTTGCCGGCGGACAGGAGCGTGTGGCGCGTCTCAAAAGCGCTGCCGACAGGGCCAGTGCGATCTATCTGGCGACAGATCCCGACCGCGAGGGCGAAGCGATTTCCTGGCACTTGAAGGAGGCGCTTGGACTGGATGAGGATGCGTACCAGCGAGTCGCCTTTAATGAAATCAACGGCAAGGCGATCCGTGCCGCGCTGACCAAGATGCGCAAGATTGATCTCAGTCTGGTGCATGCGCAAGAAGCGCGTCGCGCACTTGACCGGATGGTCGGCTATCTGGTCTCGCCGGCCGTGTCGGACTTGCTCGGGACGACCGTGTCTGTTGGGCGGGTGCAAAGTGTTGCGACAAGACTCGTGGCGGATCGGGAGCGACGGATCGAGGCGTTCAAAAGAACGCGGCATTTTGGTGCGACGGTTAGTTTCGACGACGCGAGTTGGCGGGCGGAATGGATCACCAAACCCTTTGTGTCCGAGGAAGTACCATACGTGCTCGATGAATTCCTGGCGCAGAGCGCCGCGGCCTGCAGGGCTTTCCGCGTGGTGGCCTCTCAAACCAGGATGATATGCGAGGCGCCGCCAAAACCTTTCTCGACATCTCTAATGCTGCGCGCCGCGAGCGTCTTCTTGCATCTGGACCCGGAGGTGACGGCCAAGCTCGCCCAGCGCTTGTTCGAGCAAGGTGCAATTACCTATATTCGCACCGACAGTGTGAACTTTAGCACGGAAGCAATCGAGAAAATCCGTAATTGCGCGCGAACAAAAGGCCTTTCCTTGCCTGGCGAGCCACGGCGTTTTCAAGCCAAGGGCGGCGCGCAAGAGGCGCATGAAGCCATCAGGCCATCGCATATAGAGGTCGAGACCGCTGGCGAGACGGATGACGAACATGCCCTCTATCGATTGATCTGGCAGCGAGCAATCGCTTCACAGCTTGCCGATGCACGCTATCGCGTCACTAGGGTGACGTTGGTTTCGACCGATGGTGACCCGGCGTTCCAGTTCGAGGCGAGCGCTCGTGTCTTGGTTGAGACAGGTTGGCGTGCACTGACTGCTTCCGATGCCGCGGACGAGAGCGAAGGTGAAGACGATGTCTCCAGCGATAGAGTGCCGATGCTGGAGATCGGCGCGATAAAGTTGGCTGACAGTGGCATGGTCATTCCCAGGCAGACCGTAGCGCCAAAGCGCTATACAAAGGCTTCGCTTATCGAGGCATTGGAAAACGAAGGCATAGGCCGGCCGGCGACTTATCCGTCGATCATGGCAACGATCCTGTCGCGCGACTATGTGGCCGAGAAGGAGCGTGCCCTCGTGCCCACGAGACTGGGCAAACTGGTTGTGGAAGCGCTGGTGAAGGCTGGCTTCGGGTTCATGGACATTGACTTCACCCGGCATCTGGAAGAGCAGCTTGATGCGATTGCCGAGGGTAGGGCGGGTTATCAAGAGGTGCTTGCCCCGGCTTATCGGCGCTTACGCGATGAGCTTCAGCAGATCGGCAAGAACGGCGGCGTCACCGCTCTCTTTCCCTGTCCGAAATGCGGTAGCGGCCTCCATCGATCCGGGCATGCGACCCGCGGCGCTTATTGGCACTGTCGCAACGAGAACTGCGGCCACTATATGGATGATCTCGACGGCAAGCCCGTCGAGCGTTCCGTTCATTCTTGCCCGAAATGCAAATCCTTGTTGCGGCGCTTCCAGCGCAAGGACAAAGAGACAGGCAAGCCAAGGGGCTTTGCCTGGTTCTGCACCAATGCCGCCTGCAAGACTTACTTGGACGACGAGGAGGGACGCCCAATCGCTCAGAAGACCGCGCCGTGTCCGAAGTGTGGCCGGCCCACGCTTCGTCGCAAGAGCGTGAAGGGCAGGGGTTACTGGTGGGGGTGCAGCGGTTATAAGGACGGCTGCACGCTGACGATGGATGACAATGACGGGAAGCCTGTACCTTATGGCTCAACGCGGTCTTTTCGAGCAGACGATGTCGAGTATCTCGGCGAAAGGCCGAAGCTCGATCACCGACGGCGGAAGCGTTGACAGGAGCGCCTGAGACAACTGAGCTTTCAGACAGCTTTTTCGCCGACGTCTTGGGGACCGACCGTAGCTGAGGATTAAATAGCCATGATGAAGAGACCGAGAAGCAATAGTGTTTCGAGCACGGCCTCCGAGGATGCGTTCGAGCCGTTGCTAAGAGCTGAGCCTAAGCGTCTTAAAACCGACGCCAGCTTGTCGCGCGAGCGGCCACGACCTCCCGCTCATAAACCAGGACCGCTGGAAGGCATGCCAGCTGAAGTGCGCACCCAGATCATTCGCGACCTCATCGACCCACACGATCTGCTGAATTCAGTCGAGGCTGTTGAATGGTTAAGACGGACCGGCCCCATTCTGAACCGCGACGTGGAGATGCTCATGCGGGAACCAGACGAAAAGAAGTCATCAGCAGCTCCAGCGCCCGCCGATCGTGCACCACAAGACTTTCAGAGGAGCAATCCCGTCCTTACAACCGCGGGAAAACTGCTCGTTTACAATAAGCGGCGTTTTGCATTGCTTCCGATAAAAAATTCTGCGACGACAAGGGAGGAACTCACGCTTCAGGACAACGTGTCCAAATGCGACCTGCTATCGGTTGCAGGTAAGGATGAGAAAAGCGACCTCACGCGCGACGTTCTGGGCTCTCGCGACACGCCGTTGAAATACGACGCGCTCGACAGCCTCGCGCTCAACGTTGCCTATCTGGAACCGCACGATCGCGCCGCGCTGGTGGGATCTGTCTGCGCTCGGCACAAGGAATTCATCGAGGACGAAGTCCCTGCAGGGTTGGGCAGCACGGTCAAGGCACTGATTGAGAGAGCGGAACATCTGTCGCCGATGGAGCAAGGGCAAGTGGCGGATGCTGCCCTCAAAACGGCCGATCCCGCCACGAAAACACAGTATCTCGAAGCCTTTGCTGGCAAGATCGACGTCATCGTCATGCCGGATACACAGAAGCGCATCGTCGACGCGATTGTCGCAGACGAAACCGAGGGCAAAGGATACCGGCTGGGTGTGTTGGCCGAGGGGCTGGGTAGGCGTTCGGCAAGCGAGCTTGCGGGAACCGCGTTTGATAGCGCGCGCGAGAAAATCGCAGACGCGATCCTGGAGCTGGACCAGTATGATGCGGGGCGGCTTTGGGCGATGAGCAAGCTCGCGGAAAAGCTCGATTCCGTCGCCCCGCGGACCCTCAGCGACATTAAGTCGGCGGCCGCGAACGCACTCGTGCGGCGGGTTGTCGAGGTGTTCGATGAAGACAGCGCCCTGTGGTACACCGAACCCTCGACCTCCCGCGTGGAAATGGCCCATCATCTGTCCACCCACAAGCACCTGCTGACGGAAGACGAAGCCGACAACGTCTCGGCCTTTATCAGGGGTACACTGGCGTTGGCCGGCAACCACAGGGCAAAGGCACAGCTACTCCCGCATATGGAGTCGCGGGAAAGAGGCCAGTTCGTCGAAAAATACCTGCCAGACCGTGCGGATCCGATTGTTGAGGAAAAGAGTCTGCAGGAAGCTGCGCGGCAGGTCGTCGAAGGAATGACCTTTCGAGTCGAGCATCTGAACGAGGGCGAAAAACAAACATACGCGTACTACCTGAACTATGTGCTATCCGCAGACAATCCCGAGAACGCTTTGAATTACACCATTTCGAACAATCTGCGACACTTTCCTCCAAAGGACGCCAACCACATAGCAAGGATGGCAATTTCCCGATGGGAGGATTTCGATCTGGAAAGCGTCGCCGGCATTTTCAACCACATCGCGCGCCAGGCCGCGCACCTCGATACCTCGACCGTGGTCGGTGTTGTCCGTAAGATCGGGGAGATCACCGCCAAACTTCTTCCAGAGGCGGAGTCTGAAGAGAATGCCACCCTCAGATCCCTGGCCGTTTTCGCAGCGCAATCCGTAGCAAACAAAAGCCTGGAGATACTGGCGAAGGGGACGACGGGACTTGATGCCCATTTGGAAGCACAACGTCAACACATCCAACGGGGCTATGACGATCGCTCCAAGAACCGGGAACGTTAATCGGGTCGATGCGCGGTTGTCTTGTTGATGCGTGTTTCGGCCCTTCAATTGCGCAGGACTGGCCAACCATTATTCGCTCTGCCTTTTTCTGAATCATGATGAATTGAGGATGTGGATGCCTCTCGTGCCCGTTCTGATCCTGCAACTCGCCCGGAGCGTTGGGATCGCAGCAGAGATGCAACCGGCAGCCAGCAGCCTGATGGGCATGGCTGTCAATACGGGCGCGGCCGGCTTCGTCTTGGGGACGCTGCTCCATTTTTTCGTGCCGGTCGTTCCAGCCGCGCTTGCACGGCCACACATCGAGGGCACTACGGACAGTGAAGCGGCCTTCTCTTCGACCAGCCGCAATATCCCTCACTCCACTCGACGGCGCAGTTCGCTACCGCCAAGTTTTTTTGACCTCATCGATCTGATTGGCTGCCACAGCCTTGGTCTCCATCACAAACTTTGAAATCAGGTGTGTGTTGCGAGCCTCGCGCAAATAACAAAGCGAAAAATCAAAGGATGTACCCGGCTCGAATGGACGAGTGACCAGGCGGTGCTCCATGCCGGCAATAAACAGCGGATGCACGAGTGAAATGCCCGAACCAGCAGCTACGAACTCGCAAACAGTTGGGCTGGTGGCTGCGGTAAGGACAATTTTCGGCGTTACACGGTATTCATTGAGAACTTTCTCGATTTTTTGACCGGTGTATGACGCTGGTTGGAACGATATGAATGGCGTCCCGTGGAGATGTTCAGGCCGGATTATCTCCATTTCGGATAGAGGGTGCGCTTGCGGCATTATGCAAATCAAGTCATGCTCTAGAACCGGTTCGGTAGCCAGATGCGGATTGTCGACGCGGGCGCTGACCAAACCCACATCCAGTTTACGATTGAGCACGTATTCCGTGATCCACTGGGAGCTTAGCGATTCGATCGAACAATATACATTCGGGTTGTCGGCAAGAAACTTTGTTGTTGCGCGTTGTATGAATGCTCCCGATAAAGCAGATATTACACCGATAAATAAGCGGCTTTGCTCTTCTCTTTTGATAAATGCAATTGCGCTCTCTACCTGCCGCACTCCGGCAAAAATGCGATCGATTTCTTCATAGAGCCTCAGCGCCTGGGCGGCATCACTCTCCGCGGCTTCCCCGGCTCCGCTCGGACTCCATAAGCTTTGCGCGCGCTCCTTTGACCACTTTATCGGTGCTCATCGCAATTTCACGCATTACTTTCACCCGTTGATGCTCTGTTGTAGAAGCCGTGGTCGTCGATGCGACGAAATTGTCTCTAAGCCTCTCAATCGCTTCTTCAGGGCGCTTGGCTGACACTTCGGACACGTTTCTGTTGGGCTCTCTCTGTAAGTTTTGCTGCTCCAATCGGCTGATCGTCTGTTTGATGAAGGCGTCCAATTCCGGCCTTCTTTGCGCCCGCGGTCACTGACCCTTCAAATATTGGTACGGATGCTGAAATATTATCGCACGTATGGTATCGGCCCAAAGCGAAATCGCCTTTCATTTGAAAGGCCGCTACGCCGCGGCGAGAAATGCTCCAAGGCTACTCGAGACGGCGCCGGCCACTAAGGCTCTCCGTTAAACGAGCCTTTTCAATCTGGCTACCGCTGTAACAATCACATCAAGATCCATGGGAACGTTGCGACACGCGCTCTATGGTAGTCATGTTTGTTGAACACGATAGGCCTAGACAGGCCGTAAGATCATGTTGTGCTCCCATTGACCGCTGCAAGGAAAAACGTTTTGCGATTAACCTCCTCTCATCACGTCGGATCGAGCAATCCTGAAACGCCGCTATCAGCGCTGAATAAAACTCACGCTTTACCCGTACCGCGCCTTGCCGCACTCGGACTGGCCGCCCTTGGCGTCGTCTTTGGAGATATCGGGACTAGCCCTCTCTATACCTTTAAGACAGTCTTGGATCTCACCGCCGCAAGGCCCGACCCGGTCGCCATTCTCGGCGTGCTCAGCCTTATCCTTTGGACTTTACTGCTCATCACCACGGTCAAGTACGTTGCGGTCGCCATGAGCATCAACAATGATGGCGAGGGCGGCATCCTTGCCCTGATGTCGTTGATCAATATGAAGAAAAAGAACCGCCCCGTGATTATTGCCATCGGCCTTTTCGGCGCGGCACTGATTTATGGAGACGGTGCGATCACTCCTGCGATTTCCGTATTGTCCGCCCTTGAAGGACTGCAGATGGTCACCCCGACGTTCACGCCCTATGTCCTGCCGGCCACAGTCGTGGTTCTTCTCGGCTTGTTCCTCCTCCAACCGCTTGGGACGCAGTTTATCGGCAAAGCTTTCGGCCGAATTATGGCCATCTGGTTTCTGGCTCTGGCTGTCATGGGGATCGCCGGCATTGTTCGGCATCCCGATGTTCTTGCGGCCGTCAGTCCGGTTTATGGGCTTGAATTCCTCGCATCGAGCAGGTTCACTGGATTCCTGATCCTGGGCGCGGTTTTCCTGTGTGTTACTGGCGCGGAAGCGCTCTATGCAGATATGGGACATTTCGGCGCGAAACCCATCAGATTTGCCTGGTTGGGCATCGTCTTTCCAAGCCTCCTTCTCAATTATGCTGGACAGGCTGCGATCGTTCTCGACGGTGCCTCAACCGATGGAAACACCTTCTACCAGCTTTGTCCTGCGCCGCTGTTAATCCCGATGGTTCTGCTGGCAACGGTGGCAACGGTCATCGCCAGCCAGTCGATCATTACAGGCGCGTTCTCCATGACCCGACAGGCGATCAATCTCGGTTGGTTGCCCCGATTGGCGATCAAGCAGACGTCAGCCGAAGGCTACGGGCAGATCTATGTCGCTGCCGTCAACTTGGTCCTCATGATCGTCACCGTAGCGCTGACCGTCGGCTTCCAGAAGTCAGACAATCTAGCCAGCGCCTACGGGATCGCAGTGTCGCTCACGATGCTGATGACCACGGTACTTCTGTTCATCGCCATGCTAGAAATCTGGGGTTGGAACGTTTGGGTAGCGGGTACTATGGCCGGCTTTTTCTTTATCGTCGACGGCGCTTTTTTTGCCGCCAATCTGGCGAAGATCGTTGACGGCGGGTATGTGCCGCTTCTTTTTGCGGCGGTAATCTATGGCTGCATGTGCATCTGGCATCGTGGACAAGAAGCCTCGCAGCTGCAGTCGAAAGCGTGGCGACGGTTGCCGAATTCAACGCCGAAATCGCCGCTGAACATGTTGCTCGCGTACCGGGTACAGCGGTGTTCCTAACGCGGTCGGATGCCGACATCCCGCCTGTGTTACTGTGGCACCTCAGACAGAACCGTAGCCTGCATGAAGAGCTTATCGTTCTGACAATTCGCACCGCGCCCGTACCGCGGGTCGACAAAACGAAACGTCTGCTTATCAAGGAACTTGCGCCGAACATTTGGCGGATCAATGTGACATTCGGCTTCATGATGCACCCCGATGTTCCCGCCATTCTTGTTAGCGCGTCAGAGAGCGGCTGCCGCGTCAACCTGTCCGATGTTACCTATTATGTCGGGCATTCCACGGTGGTCCATCGCCAGGACGGCAAAGGTATTCCCCGATGGCAGCAGGCGATCTACGCTACCATAGCGCGGAACTCCTTGGATGTGGCGGATGTCCTGGAGCTTCCTGAAGACCGCACCGTCGAACTCGGAAGGCATGTCGCGATCTGAGCTGGCCTTGCCCGGCAGCGTTAAAGCCTCCGTCTGAATGTGGCGATATAGAGATGGCAGTGTGATGCCTTGACCAGCTCTGCTGTTAGCATGGATGCCGGCTCTCCAGCCGGCGCAGTGTGCCAACGTCATGGGCGTTGAAGACACCACAGAAAGAGAGATAGCATCGCGGATGACCTTGGTTTTGTGGTGAGCGTCCGGTGAGCGGATTTTGCTGAACGAGCCAGTTAGGCGATGTTCTGGCATTAGAACCAGCATTAGTGCTGACATTAATACCAGATCTGAGAGGTTGGCATGGCTCGCATGGAGATTATTTCCGGCGTTGAGCGTAGGCGGCGATGGTCGAAAGAGGCTAAGCTGGAGATATTGGCAGAAGCAGATCAGCCTGGCGTCCGCATTGGGGATGTAGCCCGCCGGCATGACATCCATCCGGGTCAGATCCGTTTATGGCGAAAG
>Ga0268256_1000517_pt1 | contig 32417 bp, 28 predicted proteins | sample AgamicAtAmrz_FD_200247 | JGI IMG/M metagenome (GOLD analysis project Ga0268256, IMG submission 200247) | Agave microbial communities from Guanajuato, Mexico - At.Am.rz (v2) (version 3) | ecosystem: Host-associated > Plants > Roots > Rhizosphere | place: Guanajato, Mexico | collected 2012-06-07 | reverse complement strand
CATCGCCTTCGCGACCGCCCTGGGCTTCGAGCGCTACGGCCTGCTCGGCCACTCGATGGGCGCACGCTTCGCCATTCGCGCCGCGGCGATGGGCGCCGACGGCCTGGAGCGCCTGGTGCTGATCGATCCACCGGTTTCCGGCCCGGGCCGCCGCGCTTACCCGAGCAAGCTGCCCTGGTACGTCGACTCCATCCGCCAGGCGGAGCAGGGCATGGATGCCGAGGCGATGAAGGCCTTCTGCCCGAGCTGGACCCCCGAGCAACTGCAGCTGCGCGCCGAATGGCTGCACACCTGCTACGAGCCGGCCATCGTGCAGGCCTTCGAGGAGTTTCACAGCGTGGATATCCACCAGTACCTGCCAGCCGTGCAGCAGCCGGCGCTGCTGATGGTGGCCGGGCGCGGCGGGGTGATCGAGGCGGTCGACGAGGCCGAGCTGCGCGCGCTCAAGCCGGACCTGCAGATCGCCCGCGTCAGCGATGCCGGGCACATGATTCCCTGGGACGACCTGGGCGGGTTCTTTGCCGCCTTCGGCGATTTCCTCGGGCAACCCATTCACCACGAGGTGCTGCCATGAACAGGCTCTATCGCATCGGCCAGATCGTGCCGAGCTCCAACACCACCATGGAAACCGAGATCCCGGCGATGCTCACCGCGCGCCAGGCAATCCGCCCGGAGCGCTTCACCTTTCACTCGGCGCGCATGCGCATGAAGCAGGTGAAGAAGGAAGAGCTGGCGGCCATGGATGCCGAGTCCGATCGCTGCGCGCTGGAGCTGTCCGACGCCAAGGTCGACGTGCTCGGCTATGCCTGCCTGGTGGCGATCATGGCCATGGGCCTGGGCTACCATCGCCAGTCCGAAAAACGTCTGCGCCAGGTGACCGCCGACAACGACGCCAACTCGCCGGTGATCACCAGCGCCGGTGCCCTGGTCGAGGCGCTCAAGGTGATGAAGGCCAAGCGCATCGCCATCGTCGCGCCCTACATGAAGCCGCTCACCGAGCTGGTGGTCGACTACATCCGCGAAGAAGGCTTCGAGGTGGTCGACTGGCGTGCCCTGGAAATCCCCGACAACCTGCAGGTCGCGCGCCACGACCCGGCCAACCTGCCGGATATCGTCGCCGGCATGAACCTGGAGGGCGTCGATGTGGTGGTGCTGTCGGCCTGCGTGCAGATGCAGTCGCTGCCGGCGGTGGCCAAGGTCGAGGCATTGACCGGCAAGCCGGTGGTCACGGCGGCCATCGCCACCACCTACTGCATGCTCAAGGCCCTGGACCTGGAGCCGATCGTGCCCGGCGCCGGCGCGCTGTTGTCCGGCGCCTACTGAGGGGATCGCCATGAGCGGGCAGAGCCTTAGCGACAACTATCAGGGCGTGTGGGGGCAGCGTATCGGCTTCGGCGCGCGGCCGGCATTGCTGATGATCGACTTCATGCAGGGCTACACCACGCCGGGCGCGCCGCTGTACGCGCCGGGCGTGGTCAGTGCGGTGGAGCAGTCGGTGCCCTTGCTGGAGGCAGCGCGCCGGCTGGGTATCACCCTGGTGCACAGCAATATCCGCTACCAGGCCGCCGATTGTGCCGACGGCGGCATGTGGGTGCGCAAGGCGCCGGTGATGAAGGACATGGTCGAGGGCAACCCGCTGGCCGATTTCTGCGCAGCGGTCGCACCGCTGCCGGGAGAGCAGGTGGTGACCAAGCAGTACGCCAGTGTATTTTTCGGCACCAGCCTGGCTGCACAGTTGCATGCCCAGGGTATCGACACCCTAATCCTGGCGGGCTGCTCGACCAGCGGCTGCATTCGCGCCAGTGCGGTGGATGGGGTGCAGCATGGTTTTCGCACCATGGTCGTGCGCGAGTGCGTCGGTGATCGCCACCAGGCGCCCCACGAGGCCAACCTGTTCGACATCGACAGCAAGTACGGCGATGTCGTGAGCCTGCAGGAAACCCTGAGCTATCTGCAGGAGGTCACCCGCTGATTCACCCATAAGGAGCTGGCGGTACGCTGCCTGCTCCACTGGTCGCCCCTCGGAGGGCGATCGCCATGCATGCATGGCACTGACGCTGCCTTGGGAAGTCGCCGTTGCGACGCTCAACGCGTCGACGACTGCTGGCTTCAACAAAAATCACAAGTCACCGCCAGGAGACAACGCAATGCCTTACGTACCCGCTACCAGCACCGCCATGGGCAGTGCTGCCGACAGCTCGAGGGAGCTGTACCGCAAAGTGACCTGGAAGCTCATCCCCTTCCTGTGCTTCTGCTACCTCGCCGCCTATCTGGATCGCATCAACGTCGGCTTCGCCAAGCTACAGATGCTCAGCGACCTGCAGTTCAGCGAGGCGGCCTACGGCCTCGGTGCCGGGCTGTTCTTCGTCGGCTACATCCTCTTCGAGGTGCCCAGCAACCTGGTGCTGCAGAAGGTCGGCGCCAAGGTGTGGATCGCCCGCATCATGATCACCTGGGGGCTGTTGTCGGCCTGCACCATGTTCGTGACCACCACCACGCAGTTCTACATCATCCGCTTCCTGCTCGGCGCCGCCGAAGCCGGCTTCCTGCCGGGCGTGCTGTACTACCTGACCACCTGGTACCCGACCTACCGACGCGGGCGCATCATCGCACTGTTCATGATCGGTCTGCCGCTGTCCAGCGTGATCGGCGGGCCCCTTTCCGGCTGGATCATGAACCACTTCGACCAGGTCAACGGCCTGCGCGGCTGGCAGTGGCTGTTCCTGCTCGAGGCGATCCCCAGCGTGCTGCTCGGCATCCTCACCTTCTGGGTCTTGCCCAATCACTTCAATCAGGCGAAGTGGCTGAGTGCCGAGGAAAAGGCGCAGCTGGCCAGTGACCTGGCGGCCGACGACGCGGAAGGCAAGGACAGCAAGCACAGCTTTCGCGACGGCTTCTTCAACCTCAAGGTGTGGATGCTCGGCGGCATCGACTTCTCCATCCTGCTCAGCGCCTACGCCATGGGATTCTGGATGCCGACCTTCATCCGCAACACCGGGGTGACCGACACCTTTCACATCGGCCTGCTGACCGCCATTCCCAGCCTGGCGGCCCTGGCCGGCATGCTGCTGATCGGCGCCAGCTCGGACCGTCACCGTGAGCGGCGCTGGCACATCATCGTGCCCTTCATCGTCGGTGCCGCGGCCATGGCCAGCAGCACGCTGTTCAGCCACAACCTGGTGATGACCGTGACGCTGTTCGCCATCGCCTCGGCGGCGATCATTGGCGCCGTGCCGGTGTTCTTCAGCCTGCCGGCGACCTTTCTCAAGGGCACGGCCGCAGCGACCGGCTTCGCCCTGGCCTGCTCGCTGGCCAATATCGCCGGGCTGGTGAGCAACTCGCTGATGGGCCTGGTCACCGACCTGACCGGCACCAGCCACGCGGCGCTGTGGTTCTTCGCCGGTTGCCTGATCCTCAGCTGCCTGTTGGTCATCGCCCTGCCGGCCAAGCTGGTCAACCGCTAGCCGGAGCGGCTTCCTGGCACTGCCGGGGCGTGACTCCTCACGCTCCGGCCCCTTACAGCTCTCATCCTTTGGTTTGCCACGTTGATTGGTGGCAGGGCGCGTTCGTGCCCGTGTTATGGGGAATCGACATGATCTATCTGCGTCGTGTGTTCGGCAGCTGCCTGGCGGCTGGTTTGAGTTTTTCCGCCCAGGCCGAAGAGGGCGGCTTCATCGAGGGGGCTCACGCCGACCTGCAACTGCGTAGTTACTTCTTCAGCCGCGACTACTCCGGCATCGTGGGCAGCAACCCGCAGTCCCGCACCCAGGAGTGGGCACAAGGCTTCATCTTCGATTTTCGCTCCGGCTATACCCAGGGCCCGCTGGGTTTCGGGGTCGATGTGCTGGGCCTGTATGGCATCAAGCTCGACAGCGGCCGTGGCCGGACCAGCAGCGGCCTGCTGCCGGTGCACGATGGCCGCGCCGCCGATGAGTACGGGCGCCTGGGCGCGGCGCTCAAGGTAAAGCTGTCAGAGACCGAGCTTAAGGTCGGCGAGTTGCGGCCCCATCTGCCGGTGCTGGTGCACAGCGACCTGCGCCTGCTGCCGCCGACCTATCAGGGCGCCGCCCTGGTTTCCAACGAGATTCAGGGGCTGACCCTGCAGGCCGGGCAGATGCGTTCCACCAGCCTGCGCGACTCCACTGACCGCCAGGAGCTGTACGGGTTGATCAACGACCCGATCAACCCGGCGCGTATCGCCCGTTTCACCAGCGACCGTTTCAACTACCTGGGTGCCGATTACGCCTTCAATGCCAAGCGCACCAGCGTCGGTATCTGGCAGGCCCAGCTGGAGGATATCTACGCCCAGCGCTTCTACAGCCTCAAGCACGCCGAGCCGCTGGGCGACTGGACCCTGGGCGCCAACCTCGGCTACTTCGACACCCGCGACGAGGGGCGCAGCATCGCCGGCAAGCTGGATAACCAGTCGACCTATGCCTTGCTGTCGGCCAAGCATGGCGGGCATACCTTCTACCTGGGCCACCAGCGTATCGACGGCGATGACGGTTTCATCCAGGTGGGCGCCAATACCAATCCCATGGGCAATACCTTGCCCACCTACGAGTTCTCCGCGCCCGGCGAACGCTCCTGGCAGGTCCGTCACGACTACGACTTCGCCGCGCTCGGCATCCCCGGCCTGACCAGTACCCTGCGCTACGTGAAGGGTGACAGTGTGGAGACGGGAAGGGGGTTCGAGGGCAAGGACTGGGAGCGCGACCTGGACCTGGCGTACGTGGTGCAAAGTGGTGTGCTCAAGGGCGTGGGCCTGCGTTGGCGCAACGTCACCGCGCGCTCCAACTACCGCACCGACATCGACGAGAACCGGCTGATCGTCAGCTACACGCTGAGTCTTTTCTAGCCGCTCGACCTGGCAGGAACGGCCGTTCGGCAGACCCGCAGCGGCCGGTCGCCATCACGGGCAATGCGCCGCTGCCGCTGCAGCCGTTGGTTCGGCGCTGGCCGGCGCCAGGCGCCTCGGCAACCAAGCCACCGCGCTGCGCCCGCTCAAAGGCGGGCGACGTCGCCGTCCTGAGCGATCTCGGTCTCCTGCGCCCGTTCTTCCTGCCGCTGATCCGCGGCTTTCGGCGCGAAGCGCAGGATCAGGCACGCCACGATGGCCGAAAGCAGCGAGCCGAGCATGATGCCGATCTTCGACTCCTCGACGAACGCCGGATAGCCCGGAGGCCAGGCCGCTGATGAACAGGCTCATGGTGAAGCCGATGCCGCAGAGCTGGCATGCACACCGGAAAGCAAGGTCACGTACCACAGCAGGACCAGGCCGATGAGGTAGGGCTAGAGCACCATCACGCGCCTGCGGTTGAGCACCAGCAGGACGGCGATGATCAGGGCAGCGGCAAGCAATGCACCGAGCTTGATCGACGAGGTATAGAAGATCGCGATGATGGCCACGGCGCCCATGTCGTCGATGATCGCCACGGAGACCAGCATCAGCTTGAGCGACAGCGGCGCGTGGCGGCCCAGCAGGGCAGGGCGCCAACGGCGAACGCGATATCGGTGGCGGCCGGAATGGCCCAGCCGTTGGTCAGCGGCGGATCACCGCGGGTGATCGCCAGGTAGATCAGTGCCGGCACCGCCATGCCCATCAAGGCGGGCAGGGCTGGCAAGCGGCGTTGCTCCCAGGACGAGAGCCGACCGTCCACCAGCTCACGCTTGATCTCCAGGCCTACCAGCAGAAATTGGCCACCTGCCATGCCTCGCCAACGCTTGTCACGACCAGGCGTGATGGCCAGCTTTCCGAGACGCTGAAATCCGACCATACTGATACGAGAAGACCCGCACCCCTACCGCGTTCCCTACCTTCAACTTGAACGAGCCCGCAGACAGAGATGCTGCAGCCGTCGGGAGATCCGTTTGCTGACCGTTCCGATGGATCTGATGGGTGACGACCGCCTCGTTCATGTGTTGCGTGCCAGCGAGCGGCTGGCCAGGGCGGCATCGGTCGACCAGGTGGTCGCCATCCTGCGCGACACGGCGCGCGCCACGGTGGGCGCCGAGGGTATTGCAGTGGTCATCGAAAACGAAGGCTGCTGTTCCTACGTGGCCGAAGATGCGGTCTCGCCGCTCTGGCAGGGCCAGAGCTTCCCGTCCGAGCAGTGTATTTCCGGCTGGGCGATGCATAACCGCGAGACGGTCGTGATCCGCGACGTTCGCCTCGACCCGCGCATCCCCCAGGCGGCCTATGCGGCGACCTTCGTGCGTAGCCTGGTGATGGTGCCCATTGGCAGGCCGGTGCCCATCGCAGCGCTTGGTGCTTACTGGTCCGACGTCCACGATCATCCCGCCGAGACCATCAGGCGCCTGGAAAGCCTGGCGCAATTGGCAACCATCGCCATCGAGAACGCCCGCCTGACCCAGGCGCGCAATCGTGAGGTCGCCATCGGTGCCGCGCAGAAACGCATCCTCGAGCTGGCGGTGGAAGAAACGCCGTTGAACGTCACGCTGGAGGCGATCGTCCGCGAGGTGGAGGGGCTGTCCGTGTCCGGTTTCCTGGGCGGCATCCTGCTGCTCGATGAGGGGGGCGGGCATCTGGCCCATTGCGCGGGGCCGAGCCTGCCCAGCGCCTACAAGGAAGCCAGCGACCGCATCGCCATCGACCCGGGCGCCGTGACCGCACTGGCCGACATCGGCAATGACCCGAACTGGGCCGCTTTGCGGGATCTCGCCCGCGGCCAGGGTCTGCACCTCTGCTGCTCGATCCCGATCCGTTCGGCACAAGCCGCGCTGCTCGGTGCCTTCGTTCTCTACCACCACGAGCGCCGCGAGCCGTTGCCGGCGGATATCGAAATCATCGACTTCGTGGTTCACACCGTGGGGCTGACCGTGCACCGCGCGCGTACGGATTCGGCGATTCGTATCAGCGAAGCCAGGCTGCGCCTGGCGGTCGACCACGCCGATGTCGGTTTCTGGGATGTGGATTTCGTTCGCAACACGCTGGTCTGGCCGGCCCAGACCAAGGCGATGTTCGGCATCTCGGCTGACGTGGAGGTCACCCTGCAGGACTTCTACGACGGTCTGCACCCCGAGGATCGCGACGCGACGATCAGTGCCTTCGTGGCGGCCGCCGACCCTGAACGACGCGCCCTCTACGAAGTCGACTACCGCACCATCGGCCGCGAGGACGGCGTGGTGCGCTGGGTCGCGGCCAAGGGGCGAGGGGTGTTCGACGCCGCCGGCGTCTGCCTGCGCGTGACCGGTACGGCCATCGAAATCACTGCCCGCAAGGTTGCCGAGGAGGAGTTGCGCGAGCTCAACGACACCCTGGAAAGACGAATCGCCGAGGCCATTGCCGAACGGGAGGAGGTCCAGAAAGCGTTGCGCCAGAGCCAGAAGATGGAGGCGATGGGGCAGCTGACCGGCGGCGTCGCCCATGACTTCAACAACCTGCTCACCCCGATCGTCGGCACCCTGGACATGCTGCAGCGGCGTGGCGTGGGGGCGAACGGGAGCAGCGGCTCATTTCCGGCGCCATGCAGTCGGCCGAGCGCGCCACCACCCTGGTGCAGCGGTTGCTGGCCTTCGCGCGCCGTCAGCCGTTGCAGACGGTGCCGGTCGATGTGGCCAAGCTGGTCAGTGACATGGGCGACCTGCTGGCCAGCACCACCGGGCCGCAAATCAAGGTGGTCATCGATGCGCCGGAAAACCTGCCCGCCGCCATCGCCGATCAGAACCAGCTCGAGATGGCGTTGCTCAATCTCTCCGTAAACGCCCGTGACGCCATGCTCGAGGGCGGCACGATTCGTATCTCGGTCGGTATGGAGTCGGTCGCCGAGGGCCACCGTTCCAAACTCCCTGCCGGTCACTACCTGTGCCTGTCCGTTGCCGATACCGGCACCGGCACCGGCATGGACGCGGCAACCCTGGCCCGCGCGGTGGAGCCGTTCTTTTCCACCAAGGGCGTGGGCAAGGGGACGGGGCTCGGTCTTTCCATGGTGCACGGGCTGGCATCCCAGCTGAACGGCGCGCTGACCATCCAGAGCGCGCCCGGCCTCGGCACGAGCGTCGAGCTGTGGTTGCCGCGCAGCGCCGCCGAGCCGGCCGCCGGGTTGCGCATCGTCGAGGCCGCCGAGGCTCGCCAGACGCGCGGCACGGCGCTGCTGGTCGATGATGAGGACCTGGTACGGGCCAGCACCTCGTACATGCTGGCCGAATTGGGCTATCGCGTGGTCGAGGCGGCCTGTGGCGAAGAGGCCATGCAGCGGGTGGCCAGCGGCGAGCCCTTCGACCTGCTGGTCACCGATCACCTGATGCCGGGCATCAATGGCACCGATCTGGCGCGCATGGTGCGCACCTCCCGACCTGGAATCGCGATCCTGCTGGTGTCCGGCTATGCGGAGCGTGAGGGCCTGGACCCGGAGCTGCCACGCCTGACCAAGCCGTTTCGCAAGAGCGAACTCGCCGCAAGCCTCGCTCAGCTTCGCGGCGAATCCTGGGACGAAGCGCCCGCGGCCGAGGTCTCGGCACCCTGAATTCTCCGCGGACGGCACCTCGTGCACTGCCGCGGGCGGGGCCCATGGCGCTGCCGGCCAACTGTCCGGAGCGCGTGCTGGCCACTGCAAGGATCGGTGCGGGCTAGGCCGGTCTGTCCCGTTTCGCCGGCCCTGGGGGCTCTGCCGCGGTCAGGCGGATGATTTGCCGTGCGAAGAATGCCCCGGTGAGGATCACGCCGAACAGTCTCAGCGTCTGCATAGCCAGGACCAGGCCGGCATCGGAATGGGTTTCCACCGCGATGATCGCCATCGCATCGAGCCCACCCGGGCTGGTGGCCAGGTACATGGACAGGAAATCCGTTCCGGTCAGCGAGGCGAGCAGCCAGGCGAGTCCGGCGCAGAGCAGGATCAGCACCAGAGCGCCGACGATCATCGCTGGCAGGCGCCGCCAGACATGACTCAGCGTCTCGCGGTCGAAGCGCAAGCCGATGTAGCAGCCGATGGCCGCGTAGCCGAATGCCAGCAGCTCGCTGGGCAGGGTGATGGTCAGCATGCCGGCCAACTGCAGGGCGGCGCCGAGCAGCAGCGGTACCAACAAGGCCCCGGCGGGTAGAAACGCAGCGGCGACGACGCCGGCCAGGATCACGCCGATGCCAAGGGCCAGATCCCCATGGCTCGTCAGCGGCGCGTTGGCGATGGCCTGGCTCACGCCGCTCGTCGCCCCCAGCCAATGGCTGACCAGGGCGCCCACCATCACCACGCACACCACCCGCACGTACTGCATGGTGGCCACCAGGCGTGAGTCGGCGCCGTAGTCTTCGGCCATGGCCACCATCGCGGATGCGGCGCCCGGCGCCGTTCCCCAGGCGGCGGTATTGGCGGAAATACCGCCGAACCGCACGGTTCCCAGGCCCACCAGCGCGCTCAGACAGACGGTCAGCAGCGTCGCGAACAGCATGATGTGCCAGGAGGTGGCCAGCGACACCAGGACCGACCAGGTCATGGTGTGGGCGACGAGCAGGCCCACGCAGCCCTGGCCGAACCTGAAGACGTGCTTGTGCAGGCGCAGCCCCGCGCCGCACACGCCGAAGACGATGGCCACCAGCATGGGCCCCAGAAACAGGCCTGCCGGTACCCCGACGGCATGCAGGGCGTGTCCGGCAATCGCGGCGCAGAGGGCCAGGGCCAGCCAGCGCAGTGCCTGGGCGGGCCATGGGGGAGGGTTGTGTGGCGCTGGCATTGGCATCCCGACGATCACGCGCGTTAGCGCTTCGAGGCAAATTATCGACAGGCTGATTCATCACGTCTATTTTCTAATCTTTTATGAACGATAACTTTTGTGAATGAATCATGGACCTGCGCGACCTCAGCTACTTCGAAACCATTGCCGAGATAGGCCACCTGGGGCGGGCTGCCGACAAGCTGAACCGCAGCCAGCCGGCCTTGACCAAGAGCATCCAGCGGCTCGAGGAGTCGCTCGGCGCGCGGCTGTTCCAACGTGATGGGCGAGGTATCAGGCTGACCGAAGTGGGTGAGCTGTTGCTGATTAGAAGCAGGCAGCTACAGGCGAGCGTTTCCGAGACGCGACGCGAGGTGCACGACCTGGCCAACGGGCTGATCGGTAACGTGCGCCTGGGATGTGCAGCCAGCATGGCCGAATACCTGCTGCCGCAGCTGGCCGCCTCCCTGCTGGAGCGGGCGCCCGAGGTCAGGCTGAGCCTGTCGATCGCCCAGGATGACGTGTTGAAAAGCTCGCTCAGATCCGGGCAACTGGACGCGATCATCAGCCCCCTGCATGCCCAGGACCCGCAGTTCGTGACCTATCCGATCCTGGAGGACGAGGCGGTGGTGGTGGCCAGCGTCGACCATCCGATTTTCGCCGCGCCATACGGCCTTGCCGATTTGACCCGCTACCGCTGGATATTGCCGTCGCCGGCGGTTTCTTCCAGGCGCTGGGTTGACAACCTGTTCGCCGTGCACAAGTTGGCGGCACCTGTGGTGCAGATCGAAACCAACACCATCTCCATGCTTCCCAGGCTGATCGCCCGCACCCATCTGTTGAGCTTTCTGGCCAGGGAAACGCTGCAGTTCAGCCAGGGCATGAACAGGCTGCGGGAAGTGCAGTTGCCTGAAACGACCATGCAACGAACCGTGGCGGTGACCGTCCGGGCGGGAGGCTATCTGCCCTCGGCGGCGGCCACCCTGGTCTCGATGCTGCGCGAGAACGGCCGCCGGTTCTTCAGTGGCGACTGAGTGACCGTCAAGTAGCCGAGCGCCATTGCCGACGCTTTTCTCCAGCGAGCGCTTGACGAGGTAGAACGATCGTTCTACCTTAAGGCCATGAACAAGACGACGACCGATACCCGCGAAAAGATCCTGGCCAGCGCCGAGCAGCTCATCTATCGGAACGGAATTCATGCCACCGGCATGGACCTTCTGGTGAGAACGTCGGGCGTCGCCCGGAAAAGCATCTATCGCTACTTCGTGACCAAGGACGAAGTGGCCGAAGCTGCGCTGAAAGCGCGGGATATCCGCTGGATGTACTGGTTCAGAACCGAGTGCGACAAGGCAGATACGCCCCAGGCCCGCATCCTGAGCATGTTCACCGTGCTCAAGGGCTGGTTCGAATCCGAGGGCTTCTGCGGGTGTGCGTTCATCAACACGGCGGGGGAGGTGGGCGACCCCGATGACCCCATCCGTCAGCTCGCCAGGCTGCACAAACAGAAATTGCTGGATTACACGCTCGAGTTGACCGGGCAATTGAATATCGAGCACCCGCAGGCACTGGCCAAGCAGTTGCTGGTATTGATCGAGGGCGCGATCACCATGGCACGTGTGATGGGTGATTACAGCGCCGCCGACAGCGCAAGGGATGTTGCGCAGCTGTTGTTAGAACAGGCCTCGCCTTGACCGCCTGAGTTGCAAGGACGCTACCCCGACCGCTCTATCCACTTTGCCTGGAGGCACTATCATGCCTGATGCCCAAACTCGCCCGCCACTTCCTCCCTTCACCTGCGAAACCGCGATCGAGAAGGTACGACTCGCCGAAGATGGCTGGAACAGCCGCGACGCCGAAAAGGTCTCGCTCGCCTATACGCTGGACACCAAATGGCGTAACCGCGCCGAGTTCGCGACCAACCGCGAGGAGGCCAAGGGCTTTCTCACCCGCAAATGGAAGAAAGAGCTGGACTATCGCCTGATCAAGGAGCTGTGGGCCTTCACCGACAACCGCATCGCCGTGCGCTACGCCTACGAATGGCACGATGACTCGGGCAACTGGTTCCGTTCCTACGGCAACGAAAACTGGGAGTTCGCAGCCGATGGCCTGATGCACCGCCGCTTCGCCTGCATCAACGACATGCCCATCAAGGAAAGCGAGCGCAAGTTCCACTGGCCACTCGGCCGCCGCCCGGACGATCACCCCGGGCTGACGGAACTGGGTTTGTAAGCATCGGCCTGCCGGACAGGCTCCCGACGGTCGTGCTGTCGGGGGCGTCAACGGCGCCGCGGAGTGCCTGCCGCTGTAGCAGGACGCCATGGCGGACCTCACGCACCTGGGTGAGCCCGATCCTCAGGGACCGGTAGCGACGAGTCCTGGGGTTTCGAGGGCTGGACCTCATCGGGCGCGACGGCCGAGATGGCATCGAGCGTACGCTGCCCGTTCAGCGGCCCGACACGCGTCTGTAGCACATCTGCCAGCTGCCTGAGCTGGCTCTCGGTGAGCCCGACATTCCTGCTGATGCGGATGTGGGACTGCAATTGCGATTGCACGCCGGGCAGTGCAGACGGAAAGCTGACGGTGGCCAGCTGGCGGCTTTGCCAGTCGAGGTTGTCACGTTCGAAGACCGCGCCGAACAGGTGAGTCTTCAGGTAGTCATCTATGGCAGGCGGGAGACGGCCGAGGTACCGATCTTCGTTCGTGGCACATGGGGCAATCATGGTGGTGCGGTAACCACCCGTGAGGTGGCCGAACGGCGTGAGCGCACCAGCCCGGCGAGCAGCAATGCGATCATCTTGCAGATGCGCTGATGATCCGGCGGCAGGCCCTTTGCACGCCCCTGGTATCGTCAGGTGGTGCCGGGAGTGCGGTTGGACCGGTCGTCAGCGTGGCACCGCCCGTCAGGCGCCAGTCAGTTTTGCTGAACAACGGCTTTCCCAGGGGACACGAATCCAATAGGAACGAAAGCGCCATCGGCGCTCCTTTGAACTGACTTGGAGAACCCAGATGAAGGCAATCGTCTACAACGGCCCGCGTGACGTCAGCGTCCAGAACGTCCCAGATGCGAAGATCGAGAGGCCAACGGATGCGCTCGTTCGAGTCACCTCCACCAATATCTGTGGCTCCGACCTCCATATGTACGAAGGCCGAACCACCTTCGAGACCGGCCGCGTCTTCGGCCACGAGAACCTCGGCGAGGTGGTCGAGATCGGTACGGGGGTCGAGCGGGTCAAGGTGGGAGACATGGTCTGCTTGCCCTTCAACATCGGCTGCGGTTTTTGCGAGAACTGCGAGAAGGGCCTTACCGGCTATTGCCTGACCGCCAACCCAGGCAGTGCCGGCGCCGCCTATGGCTTTGCCGAGATGGGCACCTATGACGGCGGCCAGGCCGAACTGCTGCGCGTTCCCTTCGCGGACTTCAACTGTCTGGTGCTGCCCGAGGATGCCAGGGAGCGCGAGGACGACTACGTCATGCTCTCCGACATCTTCCCCACCGGATGGCATGCGACCAGGCTGGCGGGGCTGCAGCCCGGGGAGTCCATTGCCATCTACGGCGCCGGCCCGGTCGGCCTGATGGCGGCGCACGCCGCGCTCATCCAGGGCGCTTCGCAGGTCTTCGTCATCGACGATCAAGCGGACCGCCTGAAACTGGCCGCCCAGATGGGCGCCACGCCAATCAACTCGGTCGAGCAGAAGGCCGTCGACGAGATCCTCAATTACACCAATGGCAAAGGCACCGATCGCGGTTGCGAGTGCGTGGGCTACCAGTGCTGCGACAAACATGGCCATGAGGTGAATCACCTGACCATGAACAACCTCGTCGCCTCGACCAAGGCGACCGGTGGGATCGGCGTGGTCGGGCTGTTCGTTCCCCAGGATCCTGGGGCTGAAAATGCCTTGGCCAAAGAGGGCAAGATGGCGTTCGACTTCGGTGCCTTCTGGTTCAAAGGGCAGAAAATCGGCACCGGCCAGGCCAACGTCAAGGCGTACAACCGCCAGCTGGCGGAGCTGATCCACCACGGGCGCGCCACGCCTTCGCAGATCGTTTCCCATCGGTTGAAGCTGGACGATGGCCCAAGCGCCTACAAGCACTTCGATGCCCGTGACCAGGGCTGGACGAAGGTCGTGATGAAACCGGCTGCCTGAGGCTCCGGGGAGCCGCCTTACCCATGAGGCGGCTCCCCGCATGGCGTGGGTACGGGGCCCGCTGCTGGCTGCCGAGGCGGTGCCCACCGCGGAGCGAAAATCGCTGGTCTGGCGGGGGTTCGCCAGCGGCCGTGGACAGGCGAGCGCACGAGGATGCCGTGGGCCAGGTGCTCGGGCATCGAGGTGAGTCGTTTCGGTGACAGCCCGGGCGGATCGTCCACGGGCCATTGGTCACTTGTGACAAGCAAGCCCTCTGTCCGATGGTGTATTTTTGCCCGGTCACCAGGGGTACCCGGTATCTGCAGGCCATGCCTGCTCGGCCGCGGGAGCATCCGCTGGCGGGCCGTACCTGACGATGGAAACAGCATCCCGCACGTCTGTCTTTCGAACCCCGGCAGCAAGGGCGCAGTCCATTGCAGGGTTTGTCTGCCATTCTTGCAGCCCCCAGGACTACCCGTAATCAAAGCCGGCTACGCCAGCATGGCTATCCTCCGATCATTCTACGTTGGCCGGACTCGTCGCCGGAGAGCAGTGGTGCGTGTGAACCAGAACCTGAATCACCTTTCTCGCGAAGAACTGGAAGCGGAAGTGCTGCGATTGCGCGCCGCGGTGCATGGCGCCGAGCGGACGGCTGCCCCGCGAGCCATCGCGGAAGCAGCGCCAAGCCAGCGCGCGGCACGTCAGTGGGCGGTATTCGACAGCGCCGTGGATTTCGCCATCATCCTCATCGACCCCTCGGGGACGATCACCAACTGGAACTCGGCCGCTGCACTGGTGTTCGGCTGGAGCGCTGAAGAAATGTGCGGTCAGCCGGCGGATCGCTTCTTCACGTCGGAGGATCGCCAGACGGGCCGGGTCGAACACGAGATGCAGCAGGCGCTGCGAGAGGGGCGCGCATCGGACGAACGCTGGCATATCCGCAAGGACGGGCAGCAGATCTGGGCCTCCGGCGAAATGATGCCGCTGTTCGCCGACAACAATGTCCACCTGGGCTTCATGAAGATCCTGCGTGACCGCACCCGTGAACACCTGGCCGGTCGTGCGATGGAGGAAGCCAAGGAGCGTTACCGCCTCGCTTCCAAGGCGACCAACGACGCGATTTGGGACTGGGACCTGGTGGCCAATCACGTCCTCTGGAACGATGCGCTCGAGCACGCCTATGGCCATGCGCTGGCCACCATAGAAACCAATGGTGATTGGTGGATGGCGCAGATTCATCCGGACGATCGGCAACGTATCGACACCTCGATCCATGCGGTCATCGATGGCGAGGGCACTGCCTGGACGGACGAATATCGATTTCGTCGCCAGGACGGCACCTACGCCGAAGTGCTCGATCGAGGGCACGTGATCCGCAATGTGCAGGGCAGGGCCGTGCGCATGATCGGTGCCATGCTCGACCTGACCCAGAGTCGCTCGGCGGCCACCGCGCTGCGCAAGAGCGAGGAGCGATTCAGGACCATCGTGGAAACCATAGAGACCGCATTCGCCATCGTCGAAGTCAAGTTCGACGAGGCCGATCGCCCGGTGGACTACCGATTCATCGAGGTGAATCCGGCCTTCGAGCGCGAGGCGGGGGTCAACCTGCGCGGTAAATGGGTGACCGAGTATGCCCCGGATCTGGAACAGTTCTGGTTCGACACCTATGGAGGTGTGGCCAAGACACGCGAGCCGGCGACGTTCGAGAGCTACGCCGAGGCCTTCGAACGCTGGTTCGACGTGCGTGCCGTTCCGGTCGGCGATCCTGCAGAGCGGCAGATCGGCGTCTTTTTCAATGACGTCACCGCCCGGCGAAATGCCCAGGAACGTCTACGCATCAGCGAAGCGGTCGCCCGCGAAAACATCGAACGGGTGCAGCTCGCCCTTGCCGCCGGCGCGATCATCGGCACCTGGCACTGGGACATCCCGAGCGATCGCTTCACCATCGACAGTGCCTTTGCCGACGCCTTCGGTCTCGACCCTGCTTTGGGGCACAGCGGTCTTTCTCTCGAACAGGTCAACGCGACGGTGCACCCGGATGACCGCGCGGGGCTGGTGGCGGCCATCAACGATGCCATCACGCGCGGCGGTTCCTATGCCCACCAGTACCGGGTGTTGCGTGCGGACGGCAGGTATTACTGGATCGAGGGCAACGGCCGCGTGGAGTATGCGCCGGACGGCACGCCGCAGAGCTTTCCCGGCGTGCTGATCGATGTCGAGGAGCGCCGCACGCTGGAAGCCGAACGGGATCGTGCCACGGCAGCGCTGCGAGCGCTCAACGAGACCCTGGAGCAACGGGTCGCAGCGCGCACCGCCGAGTTGATGCAGACCGAGGAGAAACTGCGCCAGTCCCAGAAGATGGAGGCGGTCGGCCAACTCACCGGTGGCCTGGCACACGACTTCAACAACCTGCTCACCGGCATATCGGGCTCCCTGGAGCTCATGGGCGTGAGGATGGCGCAAGGGCGGGTCAACGACCTGGAAAAATACCGGCTGGCGGCGCAGGGGGCGGCCAAGCGGGCATCTGCATTGACGCACCGCTTGCTGGCGTTTTCACGGCGACAGACCCTGGACCCCAGGCCGACGGACATCAATGCGCTGATGCTGGGCATGACCGATCTGATCCAGCGTACCGTAGGGCCGAGCATCAGCGTGGAGACCGTAGGCGCCACGGGGCTGTGGTCGGCGCGGGTCGACGCCAGCCAGCTGGAAAACGCGCTTCTGAATCTGTGCATCAATGCCCGTGATGCCATGCCAGACGGCGGCCGGATCACCATCGAGACGGCCAATCGCTGGATGGATCGCAATGCCGCCCGCTCCCATGACCTGGAGGAGGGGCAGTACCTGTCCATCTGCGTGACCGATACCGGTACCGGCATGACGCCGGATGTGATCGCCAAGGCATTCGATCCATTCTTCACCACCAAGCCCATCGGCCACGGCACCGGGCTGGGCCTGTCGATGATCTACGGGTTTGCCAAACAGTCGGGCGGGCAGGCGCGCATCTACTCGGAGGTCGGCCTGGGAACGACGCTGTGCATCTACCTGCCACGCTATCTGGGTGACGCCGTGATCGAGCAGGAGGAACCCGGCCCACGGGACGAACCGCGGGCCCAGTCTGGCGAGACGATTCTCGTGGTCGACGATGAACCCACCGTTCGGATGCTCTTGGCCGAGGTGCTGGGAGAGCTTGGTTACACGGTGATCGAGGCGGCGGACAGCATGGCCGGGCTCAAGGTACTGCGCTCCGATGTGCGTATCGATCTGCTGATCACCGACGTAGGCCTGCCCGGCGGCTTGAACGGTCGGCAGATGGCCGAGGCTGGGCGTGACGTCCGCCCCGGTCTGGGCACCTTGTTCATCACCGGCTATGCGGAGAACGCGGTGATTGGCAACGGCCATCTCGAAGCGGGGATGCAGGTGCTGACGAAGCCGTTTTCCGTCGACACCCTGACCGCGCGCGTCAGAGAGCTGATGGGGGATTCCTAGGCTGCGCCGGGCGGGGTGCCATCGCAGCCCGGTCGATCCGGGCTGCCCCGTCGCAAGTCAGCGGGGCAACGGGTAGCGAACCCGTGCCTGTGGAATCCGCAGCACTGTATGAAACGCTTATCGCAGCCGCATGCCCCAGGTTGGCCAGGCGGGCGATACGGAGCGACCCTGGCGACCGACGAGTGGTTAAGTGGGACTTAAAACGCCCGTTGACATCTACGCGCCATCAACCAAAATCTTCCTTCAACTTCAGGGAACATCTGTTGATGGCGAAGATGCCTCTCAAGGTGGCGGTGCTTCATATCAGGCAGTACTACCAACCGTTGGTCGTGAACATCACCCCCCTTACCAGCCGTACCATGGATGTAACGTTACTCGACCCGAAAACCGGCGAGTCCGTTACCCTCCAGGCTATTCCTTGCCGCAGAATGATTTCGCCCGCCGAGCTTTTCCAGCTGATCAACCTGATCGAGTCACAGGCCGAGGCCCGCATGCCCAGCGTGTTCTCCAGCCACTTCGTGAACAAGCTGCACCAGCTGTGAAGTGTGGCGGGACAAACCGCACGGCCATGGCGTAAAATTTTCTGAACGTTCCCTCGAACACTTTTTCTCATCTGCATGGCTAGAGCAGATCAGCATGAACACCTACATCCAGCAATTTGCGAGCGCGGTCGCTGAGCGCTTCACCGTGGTAGTCGAATCGCATCAGGGAATGGTGAGATTGCAGTGCCTGGATAACGCTGGCCAGCTGATTACCACCCGCGTGTTCAGTGACCGACAACTTCGCAACGGCGCGCTGGTTTGCATGGTGCTGGCCGATCTGAAGCTCTCGCTCTACCAGCAGGACGGTCACCCTCCGCTTACCCCGCTACCCGAAACCCACCACCCCAGCGCGTCCTGATCACGGCAACGCCTCGCAGTCGCGAGAAAGTCCCTGCCCAGCGCTTCGATTGCCCCTTCGGCGTCCTGCTCTCCGTTCGTGGGCTGGTCGGGAGGCTCCAGCGGTAGCGGTTCCTCCGGCGGGGAGGCGGTGGGGCTGGGTATCAATCGGCTGCCATGTCTGCGAGCCGATCCATCGCGCCTCACCGGTAACCTCGACCGCGGCCCACAATGCCTTGCTCGAACGCACGGCGTCTGCGTCCACCTGCCGCGCCAGAGCCGCGTCATGGGCTGCCAAGCGTCACGGGCTCTCACCCATTGCTGACACACACATCGGCCAGCTTCAGATAGCTGAGCGTCTGCGTGTTTCCCTGGGAGTTCTCGTAAGTCATTTTCACCTGCACCACCTCGCAGGTCGTCGATTGCGGTTCCTCGATGCGAATGACCCTGGCGATATCCAGCTTCATGCCGTAGGTATAGGCCGTGGTTTCGCCACGCTCTTCAGCCTGCAATGGCGAGCTGTTCAAAACCCAGAGGCCCAGCAGGCCTGCGATCAACCCGGTTTGACGTTTCATCCGAACTCCACAAGGCTGAGGACCCGCAGCCTGAACGGTCCTGCATAGGGCCCAGGTCGCGAGCGCACCTGAGCCGGTGAAAAGCGCCTAGCGCCTGGCATGTCCGCGCCAGGCACCTGCTGGCCGAGCCTGATCACCTGCGCACGGCGAGTGCCTCGGTAGTGGCCTGCGGGGCAATGCCCATGGTCCGGTGCAGCTCGACCCAGCGCCGTGATACATCGCTGCCGGCCTGCACCTGGCTGCGCTGGATGTCGAACAGACTGCGCTCGGCGTCCAGCACCTCCAGCAGTGACACGGTGCCCACCTCGTACTGGTTACGCGCCAGCTCGACGGCGCGCGTGGCGGCAGCCGCGGCCTGGTCCAGACGCTGGCGACGTTGCCAGTCCTGGCCATAGGCGTGAATGGCGCTCTGGGTTTCCCGCAGTGCCTGGCGCAGCGAGGTCTCATAGGCCAGGAGCGCCTGGGCCCGGCGTGCATCGCTGGCTTCGATGCCAGCGCGAATGCGCCCAAAGTCGAACAGCGGCTGCAGCAGCCCAGCGGTCAATGACCAGGCAGGCGCGCTGGCCCCACGCTCGAACCCGCCCAGGGCGCCCAGCGTCAGCTGTGGGTAACGTGCCGCCCGGTTGGCAGCCAGCACCTCACCCGCCGCCTGCAGGCGCTCTGCGGCGGCGCGGACATCCGGCCGTTCCCGCAGGATCTCCACGGGCACCTCGAGCAGGCTCGTCAGGGCATCCTGGCGCGGCTGGCGCAGCGTCTCGGCGCCCTGCGCGAGGATCGCGTCGACCGCCTGCTGCTCGGCCGCCAGCAGGTAAGCCAGCGCGTAACGCGCCTCGGCCTGTTGCTGCCGGGCAAGGGGAATTTCCGCCTCGGTCACCTGCACCTGGGCTTCGATGCGCTCGACATCGAGACGATTCACCGTGCCCTGGGCGAAGCGCTCACGGGTGACCCGGGCGGTTTCCCGCTGTGTGGCGCTGGCACGGGTGGCGATCGCCAGTTGCTGCTGCGCCAGGCGATAGCTCAGGTAGGTGTTGGCGACTTCCGCCATCAGCCCGATGCGCAAGCTGCGATAGTCCTCGGCGACGGCCCGCAGCTCGGCGTCGCTGGCGTTGCGCAAGGCCCGCAGCCGTCCTGATACATCCAGCTCCCAGGCCAGGTCCAGGCCGTAGAAATGCGCGGTGGTGCGGCCGTCCTGGGCGTTGCGCGAAGCCCCGTAATCGGCGCCGACGGCGATGTCGGGCAGCAGCGCAGCCGCTGCCTGGCTGCGCTGGGCGCGCCGTTCGCGGACCCGCTCGGTGGCGCTCAGCAGGTCCAGGTTGTCACGCAGCGCTAGGCCGATAAGGCGCTCGAACGACCGATCCTCGAAGCTCTCCCACCAGCGTGGCGACAGGGCAGCCAATGCCGAAGGCGTCGTGGCTGGCGCCGCCACCAGCGTTGGCCGGGCGGGCTCCTGGCTCGCACAACCGGCCAGGCCGAGCACCGCCGTCAGCACGAGCGATGCCCGCCTGTACAAGGGCCCCTTCATAGCGCACCTCCCGCTGGCTGTGCAGCCCCGGCCTGGTTGTGGCGCCGCGACAGGCGGTCCAGCGCCAGGTAGACCACCGGCGTCGTCAGCATCGTCAGCACCTGGCTGAGCATCAGCCCGCCGACGATGGCCACGCCCAGCGGCTCACGCAGCTCGGCCCCGGTGCCGAACGCCAGCATCAGGGGCACCGCGCCGAGCAGGGCGGCCAGGGTGGTCATCAGGATCGGCCGAAAGCGGGTCAGGCAGGCCTGGTGGATCGCCTCCCGTGGCGACAAGCCCTCGACGCGCTGGGCATGCAGGGCGAAATCGATCAGCAGGATGCCGTTCTTCTTGACGATGCCGATCAGCAGGATGAGCCCGATCAAGGCCATGATCGAGAAGTCCAGTTGCCAGGCCCACAGCAGCAGGATGGCGCCGATGCCCGCCGAGGGCAGCGTCGACAGGATGGTCAGCGGGTGGACGAAGCTCTCGTAGAGCACACCGAGGATGATGTAAACCGCAAGCATCGCGGTGAGGATCAGCAGCGGCTGGCTGGCCAGTGACGCCTGGAACGCCTGGGCCGCCCCCTGGAAGGTACCGGTGACCGACGCCGGCATACCGACCTCCAGCTGCAGCGCCTCGAGCTGGGCCACCGCATCGCCCAGGGCCACACCCGCGCTGAGGTTGAAGGAGATATTGGCCGCCGGCAGCATGCCGTTGTGGGCGATGACCTGGGGGCCGCTCTCCTGCGCCTCGAGGCGAGCGAAGGCGCGCAGCGGGACCATCTCGCCGGTGGTCGGCGAGCGCAGGTGGAAGAACGCCAGGCTCTCGGCATTACCGCGCTGCGCCGTGCTCAATTCGAGCACCACCTGGTACTGGTTGGTCTCGGTCTGGTACTCGTTGATCTGCCGCTGGCCGAAGGCGTCATACAGGGCATTGTCGACATCGGCGGCCGAGAACCCGTAACGGGCCGCCTCGTCCCGGTCGATGGTCAGGCGGGTGATGTTGGCGTCCAGCTGCAGGTCATGGGAAACGTCCTGGAACGCCGGCATCTGCCGCAGGCGTTCGGTGAGCGTCCGGGTCCATTGTGCCAACTCGGCACTGCTCTGCGCGCGCAGCACGTACTGGTACTGGGCACGTGGCACCCCAGCGCCGATGTTGATGTCCTGAGCGGCCCGCAGGAACACCTGAATCCCGGGCACCTGGGCCAGTTGCGGGCGCAGGCGGTCAATGACCTGGCTGACGTTCTCATCACGCTGCCCAGGGTCATTCAACACCAGCCAGATGCGCCCATTGCCGATGGAATCGCTGGAGGCGCCTCCGACGCCGTGGTTGTAGCTGATGACTGCCGGATCCTGGCTGAAGATCGCCTCAAGCTGCTTGTGCTTGGCGACCATCTCGTCATAGGCGATATCCGGCGCGGCCTGGGTGAAGCCAATGATGAAGGCGGTGTCCTGCAGCGGGAAGAATCCCTTGGGAATCATCACGAAGCTGGTCACGCTCAGGACCACGCTGAGCATGAAGATACCGAGCATGCTGCGTTGATGGTCGAGCGCCCACCGAAGTGCGCGGTCGTAGCCCCTGACCAGTCTGCTGGTGAAGCCCGGGGTGCTGCCCTCGCGGTGTTTGGGAGCCTGCATGAACAGCGCCGCCAGCGTCGGCACCAACGTCAGGCAGACCACCACGGAGATCAGGATGGCCGCGGTCGCCGTCAGCGCAAACTCACGGAACAGGCGGCCGATAACGCCGCCCATGAACAGCAGCGGAATGAACGCCGCCACCAGCGAAACGCTGATCGAGACCACGGTGAAACCGATCTCGCGCACGCCTTTCAGCGCCGCGCCATAGCGGCTTTCGCCTGCCTCCAGGTGGCGGTGGATGTTCTCGACCACGACGATGGCATCGTCGACGATGAAACCCACGGCAATCACGATGGCGACCAGCGTCAGGTTGTTCAGGCTGAAGCCCGCCAGGTACATCACCGCACAGGTCGCTATCAGGGAAACCCCCAGTACGGTTGACACGATCAGGGTCGCCGACCACTGGCGCAGGAACAGCGCCATCACCCCGACGACCAGCACGATGGCGATCACCAGGGTCAGCATCACTTCATGCAGCGAGGAGCGAATGGTGCGGGTACGGTCATTGAGCACCTCGACCTCCATGGCCGCCGGCAGCGCCGCGCGCAGGCCCGGCAGGGCGGCCTGGATACGCTCGGCGGTGGCCACGATATTGGCTCCCGGCTGGCGCCGGATCACCAGGGCGACACCGGGGCGGCCATTGGGCCAGTACTGGGTGTAGTCGTTTTCCGCGCCCAGCTGGACGGTGGCGAGGTCCTTGATCCGCACCGCCGAGCCATGGCGGTAGGTGACGATGATGTCGGCGTACTCATGCGCCTCGAACAGCTGGTCGTTGACCGCCAGGGTGGAGATACGGTTGTCGCCGAACAGCGCACCCTTGGGCAGGTTGACGCTGGAGCGCTGTACGGCCTCGCGGATATCGGCCAGTGTCACCCCGGCGCCGGCCAGCACCTCCGGGCGCGCCTGGATGCGTATGGCAGGCCGTTGCTGGCCAACGACTTCGATCAGGCCGACGCCCTGGACCTGACTCAGCTGCCGCGCCAGGACGGTTTCGGCCTGGTCGCTGAGTTCGGTCATCGACAGGCTGTCGGAGTTGGCGCTGAGGATCAGGATCGGACTGTCCGCCGGGTTGACCTTGCGCCAGGTCGGCAGGCTTGGCATGTCTTCGGGCAGCCGCGCCGCGGCGGTGTTGATCGCGGCCTGGACTTCCTGGGCCGCGCTGTCGATGTCTTTTTCCAGGCTGAACTGCAGGTTCAGGGTAAGCTGGCCGAGGGAGCTGGACGAGGTCATCTCGGTGATCCCGGAAATGGTGCTGAGCTGCACCTCCAGCGGTGTCGCCACCGACGAGGCCATGGTCTCGGCGCTGGCGCCCGGCAGGCTGGCGGTAATCTGGATGGTCGGGAAATCCGCCTCGGGCAGGGGCGCGATCGAGAGCCGTGGAAAGGCCAGAATACCCAGCAGTACCAGGGCGATGGTCAGCAGAATGGTGCCAACCGGATGATCCATGAACCAGGCATACAGGCTGCGACCGGTCATCAGAACACCCTCCGCTCGGTCACTGCAGCCGCCTGGGCCTCGTCGAGAATGCGCACGGCAATTCCCGGACGCAGCCTGGAGTGCCCATCGACCACCACGGTATCGCCCGCGCTCAGGCCACTGACCACGGCGAACTGGTCATCGCTGTGGCGCACCTGGACCGGTTGCGGCGCGACGCTGCCGTCCACCACCCGCCAGACCAGCACCTGATCGCTCCCTTGGCGCAGTGCCCGCTGCGGCACCACCAGGGCATCCGGCAAGGTCCGTACCTGCAGGTTCACCGTGACCGACTGATCCGGCCACAGGCGGCCATCGGGGTTGGCGAAGTCGGCCTTGACCCGGATCGTCCCGCTCTGGCTCAGGACCCGGTTGTCGAGCAATGCCAAACGCCCCTCGCCGAGCAGCTCACCGCCGTGCCCCGCGTACGCCTGCAACGGCGCCGGATCGTTCTCGCGCGCGAGCAGCGCCTGCAATTGCGGCAACATCCCCTGGGGCAGCGCCACCTCGACACTGATGGGGTCCAGCTGCACCACGGAGAACAGCCCCAGCGCGTCGCCGACCCTTACAAAGGCGCCTTCATGCACGTTGTGAATCCCCACCCGACCATCGTTCGGCGCATGGATGCGGGTATGGGAAAGCTGCACCTGGCGCGCCGCCACGCTGGCTTGCTCGGTGCGTACGGTGGCCCGCAACTGGGCCACCAGGGCACGCTGCTGATCCAGGGTCTGGGTTGAAATGGCCTGGCTCTTGGCCAGCGACTCATAGCGGCCCAGGTCCAGGCTGGCGGACGCCAATTGGGCCTGGGCCACGGCCAGTTGTGCCTTGGCCTGATCCAGGGCAGCCACGATGCTGCGATCATCGATGCGTGCGAGCAGATCGCCACGCTTGACGAACTGCCCTTCCTTGACCGGCAGCTCGACCAGCAGACCATCGACCTGCGGTCGAATCTCCACGCTGCGCTGGGAACGCACGGTGCCCAGTGCGCTGACCATTACCGGCACCGAGCGCTGCGCCACCGTGCCGACCCGTACGGGCACCGCCGCCGTCGCCACTGCGCCAGTCGTGGCCACCGATGATGAAGGCCAGAAGTAGAGACCACCGGCAACTGCCGCGCAGCCCGTGAACAGAGCCGAACCAAGCCATTTCCTGAACGCATTGGGCATAGCCACGACATTCCCCTCCCCCTAGATGATGGTCGCACTCTAGGGCGCAGAGACTGACGTCAAGGTGACCGCTTACTGACAGGAAAATGTCAGGCGCTCGCAAAGGGCCTGGCCGCCGAAACGGCGCGCGGCAATCAGCGAAGCGTGTCGCTGGTCAGGGAGAAGCCGAAGGTATTGAGCCCCTGTTCGCTGCGGGCAAACACACGACCGCCATGCATGGACGCCACTGCCCGCACGATGGACAGGCCCAGGCCATGGTGCGCGTCGCTGCGCGCCCTGGCGGCGTCGGCACGATAGAAACGCTCGAACAGGTGCTCCAGATGCGCGCTGTCGATAGGCTCACCGGCGTTGGACACGCTCACCTCGGCCTGCAGGCCGTCGCGCACCAGGCTGACCGTGATGGTGCTCGCCGGCGCCGCATAGCGCGCGGCATTGTGCAGCAGGTTGGCCAGGGAGCGATGAAACAGGCGCCGGTCGATGCGCACCCGCATGTCGCCCTGGATGACCACGTTCAACTGCTTGTCGAGCAGGGCGGGCTCCAGGTATTCCACGGTCTTGGACGCCTCCTCGTACAACGAAACATCGCTCAGCTCGGTGGCTCGCTGCCCGCTTTCCGCCCCGGCCAGGAACAGCATGTCGTTGACAATGTTGCCCATGCGCTCGAGCTCTTCCAGGTTGGACTGCAGCAGGTCCTGAAGCTCGTTGGCGTCACGCTCGTGGACCAGTGCCACCTGGGTCTGGCCGATCAGGTTGGTCAGCGGGGTACGCAGCTCATGGGCGACGTTGGCGTTGAAGCCTTCGAGCTGACACCAGGCCGCTTCCTGGCGCGCAAGCGCGCCGTTGAACGACACCGCCAGTTCCTGCAACTCGGCCGGTAGCGCTTCGGTTTCCAGGCGCTGCTTCGAGTCGCCGGGCGGCAGGCTGTTGGCCTGGTTGCTCAGGCGCCGCACCGGCTCCAGGCCAAAGCGCGACACCCAGTAACCGAGCAGCACCGCCAGGGCGATGCCCAGTGCCGAGGTGAGGATCAGGGTCTTGGTGAAATTGCCCAGGGTGGCCATGAACGGCGTCGAATCCAGACCGACGATGAAGCGCAGCTGCGGGCGGCTCCCCTGCGCGGGTATGGTCTTGCTCAGCAGCATCATCGGGCAGTGCTGGCCGGCTATCTCCATGATCGCGAAGCCGTCGGCATGCCGGGAGCGATCCACGCCATCCGGCATCGCGCCGCCATAGCGGTAAACCGGGTCATCGCTCAGTACCCAGTAGCGCACCCGCTGGTCCGCGGGCGTCAGGCTGTCCAACTTGTCGCGCATCACCGCCCACATCGCCGGCGATCCATACTTCGAGAGCACCGGGTCGAGCACCGAATGGCGCAGGGCCAGCTCGTTGTGCATCTGGGTTTCCAGCGACTGCTTCAACGAGCAGCGCAACAGCACGGCGCTGGTCGAGGTGATCACGATGGCTGCCAACGCGAACATCAGGGCCAGCCGCCTGGCGATTGATCCCTTCATACCGGGCTGTCGCCTGGCCGGCCACTTTCTTCACGGCTTTCCAGCACGTAGCCCATGCCGCGCACGGTGTGCAGCAGCTTGCGTGCATAGGGGGCGTCTACCTTGGCACGGACACGCTTGATCGCCACCTCGACCACGTTGGCGTCACTGTCGAAATTCATGTCCCAGACCTGTTCGGCGATCATCAACTTGGAGAGAATTTCGCCCTGGTGCCGCGCCAGCAGGCTGAGCAGGGAGAACTCCTTGGCCGTGAGATCCAGGCGCAACCCGGCTCGGGTGACCTTGCGCGCCTGCAGGTCCATCTCCAGGTCGTCGATGCACAGGTGCGTGAGGTCGGCGCTATCGCTGGCGCGGCGACGGATCAGCGCCTGGATCCGCGCGACCAGTTCGACGAACGAGAAGGGTTTGCCCAGGTAGTCGTCGGCACCTTCGCGCAATCCGCGCACGCGATCCTCCACCGTGCCCCGGGCCGACAACATGATGACCGGGGTCTTCTTCTGCAGACGCAACCCCTGCAACACACCGTAGCCGTCCTTGCCCGGCAGCATCACATCGAGGACCACCACGTCGTAATCCAGTTCGAGCGCGCAATGCAGGCCGTCGATGCCGTTACTGGCGACATCGACGATATACCCCAGCTCGGTCAGACCCCGATGCACATAGGAAGAGGTCTTTTCTTCATCCTCGACGATGAGCAAACGCATACGGCACCTCCTCTCATTGGGCGCAGGCCGGCATGGAGCGCCTACCGCCCAGATCACTCCCCAGCATACCGGGCACCGGTTGTCTGCAAGCTGACCGCTCCCTGACATTTCTGTCAGAAAAGCCCGACTCTCCGTTTGCACCGCGATACCGCGGAGCAGCAGGCCGGACGCTCTGTCACGGTCAGGCTTCAGCCGGCTGGCGTGCCCGCAGCAGACTGGGCCTCGGGCTGGCTTCCCGGCAGGAAGCGCGCCACGTCGATGGCGTCGATCTGATCCGGGTGCAGGTGGCGCTCGGCGTAGCGCACCGGCATTTCGCTGCGCAGGAACAGGGCGAACAGGTCGCCATCGATATGCCCGTTGTCGCGCAGCCTGGCGAGGATCTCGATGGATTCGGAGAGGGTCTTGGCCTGCTTGTACGGGCGGTCGGAGGCCGTCAGGGCTTCGAAGATATCGGCGATGGCCATGATGCGCGCCGGGATGGACAGCTGGCTCTCGTCCAGCTTGCGCGGGTAGCCGGTGCCGAGCAGGGTTTCGTGGTGGGTGCCGGCGTACTCGGGTACGCGCTTGAGGTTCGACGGCAGCGGCAGGTTTTCCAGCATGACGATGGTCTGGATGATGTGCTCGTTGATCTTGAAGCGCTCCTCGGCGGTCAGCGTGCCCTTGCTGATGCTCAGGTTGTACAGCTCGCCATGGTTGTAGAGGTGCTCCGGCACGCTGATCTGGAAACCGTACCTGGGGTCGAAATCCTTGGTTTCCGGGCGCGGGAAGATGTGCTGCGGCTTGTCGGCCAGCAGCCGCTCGCGCGCCGGCAGTGGCTCGACGGGCAGCTCGGCCACACGCAGCAGCTCGGCCTGGGAGAGCCCCAGGCGGTCATCGAAATGCCGCAGCCAGGTGCGTTCGGCGGCTTTTTGCAGGGTGCCGACGTGCTCGGGGTTCATCAATTCGCTGCCGATGTTGCAGCCGGCGATAAAGGCGAACTCCTCCTGCAGCGCCTGGGCGGTGGCCTGGTAGTGCGCGTCGGTCTGTGTGCGCTCCTGGCCATCAAGCAGCTGCTGCAGGCGTTCGAGCTGGGCGTCGCGCAGCAGCACCTCGAAGCGCATGCGCACCTCGTGGATGCGGTTGTAGATGGTTTCCAGCTTGGTGGCCTTGTCGACCACGTGCTCGGGTGTGGTGATCTTGCCGCAGTCGTGCAGCCAGGCGCCGATACGGAATTCGCGCCACTCGTCTGCGGTGGTGAAGCGAAAGCTCGCCAGTGGTCCTTCGTCCATCTCGCTGGCCGCCTCGGCGAGCATCATCGCCAGCTCCGGCACCCGCTCGCAGTGGGCGCCGGTGTAGGGGCTCTTGGCATCGATGGCGCCGGCGAGAATCTCGATCATGCCGTCGATCAGCGCCCGCTGGGAGTCGATCAGGTTGTGGTTTTCCAGGGCCACGGCGGCCTGGGAGGCGAGGGCGCCGATAAAGGCCACCACCGGCGGCGAGAAGGCGATGACCTGGCCGGTTTCCACGTCCAGGGCATTCATGAACTGCAGCACGCCGATCACTTCACCACCGCGTGGTGCCAGGGGCACGGTGAGCATGGAGACGGTATGAAAGCCCGATTCGGCGTCGAAGCGGCGGGTGCCGCTGAGGTCGAAGCGGCTTTCGCCGTACACGTCGTCGATCACCACGGTTTCGTTGTGCAGCGCCGCGTAGGTGGACACGTGTCGTTCGTTGGGCAGGCCGGTGTGCGGGTCGTGCAGGGGAATCTCGACCGTCGGCAGCTCGTCGTCCATGGAGCGCAGGGCGAAGCGCAGCGTGCCGTGCTCGGTCTTCAGGTACATGGTCGCCGCCTGGGCATTACAGGTGCGCTTGCCCTGCATCAGGATATGGCGCAGCAGGGCGTCGCGGTCGCGCTCGGAGGACAGCAGCAGGCCGTTTTCCACCAGGCTGGCGAGCTTGAGCTGGGAGGCCTGCAGCGCCTGGGTCTGGCTTTGCAGCGCCTCTTTCATCTCGATGTGGTTGCGGTTGAGGGTCTCGATCTCGGCGAACAGCGAGGCCGGCGGCAGTTCGCCGGAAAAATCCATCTGGCGGATCTTCTGCGTGTCCTGCACCAGCAGGTCGATGGTGCGATCTATGCTCTGCATACCGCCCAGCACCAGCGGCATGGTGCACAGCAGGATGCCGACGGACAGGCCCAGCACCAGCAGGGGCGGCGCCCCCAGGGTCAGGGCGAGCAGCGGCGCCAGCTGCAGCAGCAGGAACAGGGTGACCACCAGGCTCCTGCTCCTGAAGCGTAGTCTGAATCGCTGCTTGATTTGCCCTGATGACATACTGCAACCTGCGCTACGGTCCCATCGCGTATTTCACGTACCATCCGACCAGGCAACGGTGCTGCGGCTGGATGTGCAACGCTCAGTTCGACTCAGGGAATGAGATTAAAAAAGGAGAGTACTGTGTTTGCACCTTTCAGGATATGGCCACTTGCTGGCGTATTGCTAGCAACTTCGGTTTTTGCCGCCGAACCCCGTTCGTCGATCGGTTACGTGATGAAGGTCCAGGGTGAGGCTAGCGTCACCCGGGACGGTGCGACCGTGCCGGCGACGATCGGCACGCCGCTGTATGTCGGCAGCACGGTGAAGACCGGCCCGGCGGGCTCCATGGGCGTGACCCTGGAGGACAACACGGTGATGTCCTTCGGCCCCAACAGCGAGCTGACCCTGGACGAATTCATCTTCGACCCCGCCCAGGACGACCTGAAGCTGAGCGCCAAGATCAGCCACGGCACGCTCGACTACATTTCCGGCACCATCGCCAAGCTCAAGCCCCAGGCCGTCGAGATCAACACCCCGACCGGCACCATCGGCGTGCGCGGCACGCACTTTCTCGTCAAGGTCGATTGAGTGCCAAACGCTATGTTCTCCAATCGACTGCGTGCGTTCGCCATCCTGCTCTGCGCGCTGCTGGCCAGCGGCTGTGCATCCAAATCCTACGTGGTACTGGTGGAAAGCCCGGACGGCAGCACCGGCGCCATCGAGGTCAAGACCGACAAGGGCATGACCCGGGTCGACCAGAAAGGCTATGCGGTCAACCTCGACGGCAGCAGCGCCAGGCCCTTCCAGGTCGAGCCGCCCAGGCTCGAGAAGGATTTCTCCGCCGCGCGGGCCGCCCAGCCGGCGCTGCCGAAAAGCTACCTGCTGTATTTCAGGACCGGTGGCGCCAGGCTCACCGAGAAGTCCCAGGCGGAAATTCCCGAGATCTTGCAGACCGTGCGTGACCGCGGGCCGTCGGCGGTGTCGGTGATCGGCCATACCGACACCGTTGGCAGCAAGATCGACAACGAGGACCTGGGCCTGCTGCGCGCCCGCGCCATCGCCCGCCAGTTGCAGGAGAACGGCCTGCAGGCGCTGGAGCTGGTGGTGACGTCCCACGGTGAGGGCAACCTGTTGGTGAAGACCCCGGACAACACCCCGGAGCCCGCCAACCGCCGGGTGGAAATCACCGTTCGCTGAGGCCCGCCTTACTTGCTGGCCATCACCAACCGATTACCGCGCTCGCCGCTGCGCAGGCGCTGCAGGTGATAGGCCACCAGGCCATCCCGGGGGCGCTGCCCGGCGAGCGTTTCGAACGCCGCCAGCGCCTCGTCAGCGCCACTCGCCATTAGGCGGTAGGCCGCCTCGTAGGCCTCATCGCGGTCAGTTACCGGCACGGCCATCGCCTCCAGCGGTTCGAACACCGGCACGGTCTCGGCCTTGCCCTTGAGCAGCACCTCGCCGACCGGGCGCATCGGCACCTCGGGGCAGCGCTCGCGGATGGCGCCGGACACGCAGACCAGGGTGCCGATCTGGCCGTTCAGGCTTTCCAGGCGCGAGGTGGTGTTCACCGGATCACCCAGGGCGCGGTAATCGAAGATCACCGCGCCGCCGAAGTTGCCCACCACCACCTCACCGCTGTGCACGGCGATACGGGTCTGGCCGAAGGTGATGCCGCGCTCGCCCAGGGCGGCGACGTAACCCTGGGCGAAACGATTGATCTCCAGGGCGCAGGCCAGGGCGCGCTGCGGGTGATCGGCCTGGGGGATCGGCGCCGAGAACATGATCGCCACCGCGTCGCCGACGATGCGATCCAGGGTGCCCTCGTGGCGAAAGGCGATGGCGATGACCTGTTCCAGGTACTCGTTGAGCAGGCTGACTGCCGCCTCGGGGGCCTGGCGCTCCATCATCGCCGTGAAGCCGGTGATGTCGGTGAACACGAAGCTGCAGGTTTGCCGCTGCCCGCCGAGTGCCAGTTGCTCGGGGTGGGCGACCAGGTGACTGACCAGGTTGGGCGACACGTAGCGCGAGAAGGCTTGCTGGATCCAGCGTTGCTCACGCTCGGCGGCCATGTGGCGCACGACGCTGGCGGCGCCGTAGACCAGCATCAGGCCCAGCGACGGGGTGAGCAGGTCGAGCAGCAACCGGTGCGTGGCGAAGCCGTACCAGGCCGCGGCGTTCAACGCTGCAACCAGCCCCAGCATCAGCAGTGCCGACAACAGGGCCGGGGCGTACAGCGCCGCTATGCCGAGCATCAGGCCGCCCAGCAGCAGGGCCAGGCCTTCTACCGCCGTGGCCCAGCCTGGGCGCAGCAGCAGGCTGTCGGTCAGCACCTGTTCCAGGGCCTGGGCGTGGACCTCGACGCCGGGAATGATCCCGCCCAGGGGGCTGAAGCGCAGGTCCTGCAGGCCCTGGGCGGAGGTGCCGACCAGGACGATGCTGCCGGCAAGCGGCGGCGCCGAGCCGTCCAGCACCTGCCAGGCGGGGATGCTGCGGCTGGCCTGGGGCCGGGTGAAATACACCCACAGCTCGCCGCTGGCCGCCGTGGGGATCTGCAGCCGGCCGATATCCACCCGCTGCACCCCGGCATCGCTGCTGATGATCCGGTAGCGTCCCGTGCGCTGGGCAACGCGCAGAGCCTCGGCGACCAGCGAGGGGCGCAGTTCGCCGGCCAGGGACACGAACAGCGGCACTCGCCGCACCACGCCATCGGCGTCGGGTCGGAAGGTCATGGCGCCCAGGCCACGGGCGGCCTGTTCCAGCTGCGGCAAAGGGCGCGCAGCACCCTGGAAGGCGGGGACGAACGGGAGCGGTGAGGGGCCCTGCAGCACCATACCGAAGCGGCTCAGCGGTGGCCCGCCGGTGCCCGAACTCTGCTCGGCGGCAAAGCCGAGCACCACATTGCCGCGCTCCAGAACCTCGGCGAATTGCCCGTCGTGGTCCGGCAGGGCCGCCAACTGCGTGGCCAGGGCCGGCGGCAGCAGGTTGCCGCGCAGCAACTGTTCGGGCGAGGTGCGATCGGGCTCGGCGAACAATACGTCGAACACCACCGCCGCAGCACCGGCCTGCTCGAGGCGCTGCACCAGCGCGGCCACCTGGGTGCGCGGCCAGGGCCACTGGCCGATGCGCGCGAGGCTCTGTTCATCTAGGTCGACGACGCGCACCGGCGCCTCCTGGTAAGGCCGCGGCTGCAAGCGCTGGTACTGATCGAATACCGCGTGGCGAGCCTTCTGCACCGGCAGCGGGTCGAGCAGAAACACCATGCAGAGGCCCAGCAACACGGCCAGGCAGAAGCCGCCGCCTGAGGAAAACAGACGAGACTTAGCCATGTATCAGGGCTCTGGGCAGGGGGGAGAACTGCAACTGGGTCATGGACGGTACCTGGGATGCGGGCAGAGGGGGCG
>Ga0268256_1000516_pt1 | contig 32456 bp, 29 predicted proteins | sample AgamicAtAmrz_FD_200247 | JGI IMG/M metagenome (GOLD analysis project Ga0268256, IMG submission 200247) | Agave microbial communities from Guanajuato, Mexico - At.Am.rz (v2) (version 3) | ecosystem: Host-associated > Plants > Roots > Rhizosphere | place: Guanajato, Mexico | collected 2012-06-07 | reverse complement strand
CGCTGGACAGTCACGGCTTTGCCGGGCGCGGCGACATCTGTCTGTTCGGCGAGATGCTGAGCCGCTTCTTTGCGCTGTATACCGATATCTATCTGTTCAACCGCCTGATTATCATCCTGCAACCGACTGGAGAGCGCCTGGAATGGGAAGAGAAGCACAACCGCCGCATTCCCGGCTGTCCGCACTCCCGCATGAAACGAAAACTCCGCATAACGCCAGATGGATTTATGTCGCGCAGCAGCAACATCAGCCGAAGATAAAGGTGCAGACAGCGGCGCTGGCCCGTCGTAATAAGTGGCAATTTTTCAGTGCCGGGATGTTTACCATGCTGCTTATCAGCGTGGTCGCGGTGGGCGGCTGGCAATATCTGCACCGGCCCGATCCGCTGCAGGCTCAGCTGGTGGCATCGCTGGGTCCTGTGCCCGCCACACTCACGCCACAGCAGCGGGATGTGCTGCGGCAGCGGACGTCCATACCATCAGCCTTGGTCGCCGACACGCAGCAGCAGTTATCTCGCCTGGAGCAACTCGCGCCCGACTGGAATATTGCGTATGGCCAGCAGCTGGTGGAGCAGGCGCAGGCGCTGTGGCCGGAACAGGCGGGTTCTTTATCAGCACGGTGGCTGCATCAGCTTGAGGCCAGCACGTTGCCAGCGCAAAACCTTGCGGCCTGGCATCAGGGGATGATGAAGCTGGCGCAGTTAAGCGAGCGTCTGAATGGACTGGATGAGCAAAAAGGCAAATACATCACAGTGAGTGAGCTGAAGTCCTCGGTATTTGGCATGATGACCCGTTTTCAGCAGGCTGAGCCCATTGAGGAACAATTGCGGCAAATTCACTCGCTACCAGCCAGTGCGCCCCAGCGGCAACAGCTTATCCGCCAGCTTGAACAGCACCTGCGATCGCAGATTTACACCTTGTGGCAGATGAAAAACAGCATTGGGGTGGCAGAGGGAGAGGACCAATAAACGAAGCGGTAAACCAAAGCAGAAGAGCTGTTACTGGTGTCCCCTGCAGAAATCGAACTTGTGCTTAACTTTTTGATTTTAAAGGTTTTTATTTGAGTTGAGGTTTTTATACCATCATAGATACCAACACTCAAAAATAACCTTAAAAACTGTTGTGAGACACTGAAAAAAGCGTCTTAATTATACTCAATTTTATCAGCCATTGTTACTGTTTCACAGCTTGTTGATTGAAGAGCTGGTTCAAGGTGATGATGAGCTGACTTCTACATTGAGCTATAAAACACAAATGTAAGGCCTCGGTATGGATACGGTTCAGATCTACAAAGAGCTACAAGTTTGGTTTGACTACGACAACTATGTTGATGTTGAGTCTTGCACTTTGAAAGGTTTGCATAAAGAGTTACTGGTAAGAAAAAACATCCTCGATTCAATTGAGTTTTTTGGGGAAGGAAATGATTATTTTAACCAAATCCTCGCGGGTAACCCTCTAATAAGTAAAACAATTGACCTCGACACTCATCTGGCAGAAAGCCAAACGCACATACGACAAGTCACTTTTGGTCATATTGAAAGCCTCAGAAGATCTCTTGAAATGTTCTCGCAAGAATCATTTGTCAAAGGTAGTGATCAACTTAAGAAAGAGGTCAGGGAGAAGGCACTTACTCAAAGTATGAGAGCCGTTGTTCTGGGAACAAACGAAAGCCGTGTGTATACCTACTTTGACCTCGAAAGCTCTTCGGATGACGAAATCATAGGCTCGCTTCGTGCGCTACTTCCTATGTGGAGGAAAGAGTATGGAATCAAGGGCAGGAAGCAAGAGGCTTTCGGGCTGGGAAAGATTCTAAAGTTGGTTGACTACCGTATCCTTCCAATGATTGATTTGCTCTTGTGGGCTAAGTTAAATGATGTCTCTCTTTCAAACACCATCCTTTCCAGAGTTCTTTATCCTAAGCTCACAGATGAGGTTCGAGGAGATGAGCAACTCAAGGACACAGATCGACCAATAGCTGAGAGAGCTATGTCAGGTGAGACCTGTAAGAACGTTGAGAGTTTCATAAATAAGAATCGTCATCTTATGGATGTCACTCTCGCAATGTTAAAGAAATTATAGTTAGCAAATGATTATTCAACTAAAAGGTTGAATCTTCAGTAGGAACCATTTTTCAATTTTTGTTTCATTAATAAATTTCTGTCGTGCATTTTATCAATAAATGGGGAGAGTAGGTTATTAATTTGTGAGATTTTATGCTTATTAAGAACGAGCTTTCCATCTCTTTCACAAGCAATAAAGCAGCGAAAAATCATATCAATTAACATTGTTCTTTTATCGTAATCGTTAATTCTTTTTTTCAAATTATTTATCGATGATAGTAAATTTTCATAAGTTGATGGATATGCTTTTAAGCATCCACAGATGTATCCTAAATATCTGAATTCAGTATTATTTATTAATATCAAAAGTGCATTGAATAGAGAAAGCATTTCGTCTCTTGGAAATGCAATGCTATCTGAACCGCAGTGATAAAAACTTTGCAAGTCAGCTACCAATTTAGAAAAAACCGTCATCTCATAATCGGTTGAAAGAAGAGTTGGAGAAGGTTTTTTATAAAGTGAAGAAATAAGGTTAATGTCAAACCTTTCTTCATCCCTGTCTCTAAATAAATATGAAGGTTTAATTTTAGTAAGAAAGGATACTTTTTTTGTATTCAAGTACCAATCGAGAGCTGTCGGGAGTAAAAATTCGGTTAGCCAATCGTGAGTGGTCAAAGCATCAGCATATACGTTTTCCCTGATAGCTAAATCAGATGGTTTTTGGATAATTAGACTAAATGATTTAGGTGGTTCCCATAGAATAATAGCTTCGCGAATATGGAATTCATCGATGCGTTTTGGGGGCACTATTCTAAAAGAAACATAACGAGAGGGGAATGTATTATAATTTAAAGTATTAAAGACCATGATTCTATTATGCAATGCGTTAAATATTGCCCATTCGCCTTCGTTTTCTACATAATCGAAATCTGTACAGAACTTATGCAATCTATACCACATCCATAGAGGAATCTTCATGATGGGAACACTATTTTTGCAATAGCCATCATCATCAAAGTTATAACTGCAAAATAAATCTCCAATTTGTTGGATTTTTTCTTTATAAGCAAACCACAGTTTATCAAAAGCGTTACATATACCTTTAACGCTATTGTAGGGTAAAGATATCCGTAGATTTCCAAGGTCACATACAAATTCATTATCGTTGGATTTGAAAAGCCACGGACGGCACTCGGACTCAGGTGGTGTTGCTGAACCTTCGAAAGCATAACTTAAAAGAAAATCTTGGCTTAAAGTAACTGACAAATGATTGTAATCATGATGTCTAAGATCAATAAAGCATGAAATTGATTGCCTGTCTGGTGTGGGTAAATAGGCAACAATATTTACATACTCATTAATATAACTATAGGGTTCTGACTCTTTATTTTCTTTCTCCCCACGGTAATTATTCCAAGAGTTTTGCTTTAGTTTTCCCCAGATACCCTGATTCTTTATTTGCCAAAGTCCTTCTTCACCACGAAGTCTTTCAATATATCCCTTACTAAAAAACTCAACTATCAAATTATCAGAATGAACTGACTTCATCCAAGACTCAATATCTTCACGGCCATAAACTTCATGAAGGATACCGAATTTACGCAGTCGCTCTTGTTGTTCCGATATAGTATTGAGCACTTTGGCTGAAATGAAACTTGCTGAAATTATATTAAAAGATCTTAATTTAAAATCCCATTCTTTTACGCTACCAATGAATTTGTCAACTGCTTTTATGTATTTGGATACAGATAATGTTGCTCCACCTTTGCAATCATATAAGTCATTAACTGACTCATTATTGTTGTCAGTAATTTTAACTATAATATCTCCACCTAATTGAACACAGCCTCTACCACCAGTAGATTTAACAATTACAGACAATACGTTATGATGATTTTGTTCCTTAAGTTGAATTAAGGAGCGGCAAAAAGATTCGAAAACTTCAGGGGCAGGTAATCTGTCATATGGCAAGTTATAGTCACCTTCACCTGCGGGACCAGTTGCTGGCATACTTTTATTGTTGAGACCCATATACATCATTCCAAATCTAAGAATTAAAAGAAAAATTAACGCATAAATATTTATAAATGAAGTTTTTAGAAGGTGCCAGCGATTTCTTGAATTTTTGGCCGCAGGTTTTTATTAAAAATCCCATAGTTTGTGTATAGCTTGGAAAGAATGTTCATATCATTTCGCTTAGTAAAATTCGACATTCATGTATAAAAAAAATCAACGGCCATTTTATCAGTGAAAAGTCAATGCACAAAACAAAATAAATTTTCTCATCAAGCATATCGCAAGTAGTTCATCTCTTATGAAACAATGTCCACTACATCCCTTCAAAGCCTGTTCCCGTCTATTTAGTATCAACTCATCGACAAGGCGAGGAGATACAATCATGAACACATCTACTAAACAAACCACACGACTTATCCGCTTACCAGAAGTCATGCATAAAACAGGTTACAAGAAAGCATGGATTTACCGATTGATTTCTGAAAATAAATTCCCTAAACCTATCAAGCTGGGAGCAAGGTCTGTAGCTTTCATTGAGATTGAAGTCGATGATTGGATTTCTGACACCATTAGCAATTCGAGAACAGCTTCATAGTTAGGCTCTAGACGAACAACATCGACAAAGTGAGGACAATGTGGAAATCAAAGAATTCTTAGATATTGGCAACCTTTCGCTGCTTGTTAGTCAAAAAAGCTTTGATAAGATTTTTGATGCTGAAGCTATCAGGTTATTACCTGTTAATACATTGAGTAAGAAATCCGTGGCCTGTTTAAGCTATTACCTCGAAGATAGCGAATACAATCCATTCCAAGTTTTACCTGAGTTAGATGAAGATAGTCGAAACTATATTTATGAAACCATACTGTCAGTGGTCAAATGTAATGAGCTACTGAGAGGGTTATCAAAGAAAATCACACAGAATGAAATTAATATCGCTGTAAAAAAGACTGAAAAGGGCGAAGACTATGTGTTGCTATGTGGCTTAAGTATTAAAAGAAGTATGCTCAACCATTATGTGGACACAATGCCGAATCTCCTCCCAGATGAAGATTCATTCATGACAGATAACATTGACCTTCTTAAGCTAAGCACTGAATATATAACAAAAATTTTGCTGTGTGACATGTTGGAAAGAGGAGCATTGATAATTCATATGGGAGATGAACTTCGCAGTAAAGTTAAAGTTATTCAAGAGGAATACTGGAACGAAGTAGAAAGTATTTACAATGGACGAACAACAATACAAATCACTATTTAAAATCTCATCATTTTAAAAATGTAAAGTTTTAAGATTAAAAAATAGTAAAATTTAACAGAATACTTTCCAAATTATTTTTTGGCGCCGCTGTATTGCTTATGCAATAAGGCTTTATTAGTTTTTCTTCTTGAATCGGGTATGACTACTATCTACTAGCCGTACTGGTTTCTTTCACGTGAAAGAAATTTTTTTAAGTACCTAAATGGATTATAAATAAAAACAAAAATAACAAAATAAAATTGCAAAATTTAAACCGATAAAATATTGATAAGCCGTAGTGATTACTAAATGTAAAGTTTTCGGAGGGTTATTATAATGTCATTCAAAATAAAAAAATTTGTCATGAGTAATGGAGAGCGAGGCTGCTTGATTCTCAACAAAGAAACACTGCTACCAGTTTACTATCAGAACCTTTATCTCACAACTAATGTCAGGAACAGAAGTGCGACTGCATCAACGATGGAGATAGTCGCAACGAATCTACTTATCCTTAGCAATTTTATGAAAAGCAGGAACATTAAAATCATTGATAGGATTGAAAGCAAGCGGTTCCTAAGTGTAGCCGAAGTAGATGACCTGATACGGTATGCAAAGCAAAGATTCGATCAACAAAAAATTACGAATGTAAGATTACTCAAAGGAAAGCAGATTGCTACACGAACTTTTAGTTACAGGATACACGTTTTTTCAAATTACCTAAAGTGGTTGTGCGGATTGATTCATTCTATGAAGGGAATCCATGCCAGATATGAAATCGATACTTTCATAGAAAATTTGAGAGCACATCTCCCAAGAAATAAATCACACAGCATGAACGACAGAAAAGACAAATCATTGAATGAAGAACAAATAAAAACTCTGTTTAAGCTGTTGGAAGTCGAAGGGAGCGAAAACCCCTTTCAGAAGGAGGTTCAGGGAAGGAACAGGCTCATTTTTACCTTGCTACTGAATTGTGGGTTGAGAGCAGGTGAATTACTAAATCTTAAAGTAAATGATCTAAATCTTATAAATAACACACTGAGTATCTTCAGAAGACATGACTGCATTGAAGACCGGAGGCTGAATCAACCATTAGTTAAAACTGGCGAAAGGATAATCCCATTATCAGACGAGTTAGTGATGGAGATCTTCGATTACATACAAACTTGTAGAAGTAAAACCACTAAAAAGAAAAAACATGACTTCCTGTTTGTAACTCACAGCGCAGGAAAAACGGCAGGAGAACCATTATCTGTTTCAGCATATGAGAAAATAATTTCAACCATTAAAAAAGCAAGCCCGGAATTAAAGAATTTATCGGGGCATAGATTGAGGCATTCATGGAACTATTTCTATTCAAATGAAATTGATGGTTCAAATTTGGAAATCAGTCGTAAAACAGGATTGAGATGCTATCTCATGGGGTGGTCAAAAGACTCAAAAATGTCTGAAAACTATAATTTCAAACATATATCAGAAAAAGAAAAAGAAGTTATTGGAAGAGTATATGAATCTTTGAAAAAGATAACTGAGGGTCAATATAATGGCAACATGTAATTTAAGAAAAGAGAATCTGGTTTTTGCAACAATGCAGGGGTATAGCTTTAAGCTTTCTGATATCAGATGGCAATTAGATAAAGAGACTTGTATTTTTCCATATAAAATTGCCGACAAAATGCCAGAGTCGATGCGTATTGGTTACCTTACTACCTTGGCTTACTTTTCGGCTGAATACAGTGCAGGTTACACAAAAAACATAAACCAGATTTTTAGTCAATGGTTAGGAGTGATAGACATTAAGACGATAGATGCTAATGCGGTTTATCAATTTAATGTTAGTTTAGGCCCTGAGAAAAACTACAAACTAAATTCTATAAAGAAGTTTCTAACGAAGTGGAAAAAGCTCGGTTATGTAGGAGTTGAAACCTCAGCTTTAACAATGCTGGAAAAAATAAAGGTTAAAAATAATTTGACAGGAGAAGCTGTCAAACGAAGAGACCCAAATACTGGACCGTTAACTGGAGAAGAGCTGGAAGTCGTTCTTAAGAGTATCAGCAATTTGTTAAAAGAAGATAAAATTCCCATGTATCTTTATTGCTATGTCATTCTTTTAGCAACAACGGGAAGGAGGCCTTTACAGTTAACCTCATTAAAAGCAAAAGATCTCATCAGAACGGGAGAAGGTTGCTTTCTAAATATACCGAAAGTTAAACAAAGGAAGGACTTTAGAAGTGAGTTTAGCTTGGTAAGTATCGATGACTGCCTTTATGAGAAACTAACAACCTTAATTGATATGAATCAAAAACACATTGAAGATAGTGTTAGTCAGAGTATTGGTCATATTAAAAACGAATTACCTATATTCATGGACGCAAAAAAATCCGTATCAATTCAATCTGGTCAAAGTTTAGATACCATTATGGCAACTGATTTTTTACATATGAAGAATTCATTTATCTCAAGGAAACTAAATATCTTGACTATTAAATTTAACATTTGGTCATCAAGAAATAACGAGGCTATACGTCTTAATGCAAGACGATTCAGGTATACCCTTGGATCTCGTTTAGCAAAAGAAGGAGCCTCAGTTGAAGTGATCGCTAAAGCATTAGACCATAAATCTATTAACTCATCAGGGATATACGTAAAAAATAGCCCAGAAAATATTCACGATATCGATATGAAACTTCATTCATTTTTTGAACCTCTATCGAAGATATTTCAGGGTAGCGATAGCACACAGAACAAGAAGCTCTTTACAAAATATGTTTTAAATTCTTTTGGATTCACTGATTGTAAACACGAACACGTAGAGTGTTTTACCTGCAAAAACTTTAGAGCCTGGAGTTCTGAATGACCAATGTGATTTTATTCGAGCCAATCAATGCTAACAACCCAAATTTAAATGTTGAGGATTTTATTAAATTTTGCAAAGGTAATGTTTTCAACTCTAAGTTAGCCATTGCATGGGAAAGTAATATATGGAAGGGATGTTACAGATTCAACAAGTTTGACATGAAAAATAATCGAAATAGCAAAGATAGATTAGATGATAGCTTCATTGATTTTGCTAAGGCTTATATGTTTCATATTCACTCGTTTAACAAGTCAAAATCAAACCAGAATGCTTTGGCAATGTTGAAGATCGTTGAGTTTGTGCTATTGAAATCATACGGTGAAGCTAATGTAGTCAAGTGTAATAATAACATTTTTGATGAGTGTGTAAGAGTAGCAACGGCTAAATATACGAAATTAACAGCAGTTGGAATTGGTAAGGAACTTGAGAAACTATGTTTATTTTTGAGTGAAAACAGAATGACAAGCTCATCATACTTTTTTTGGGTAAATCCGTTAAGGCATAAAATAACTCAAAGTTGGCAAGGTTATGAACCTTCGCTGGAAGGGCACTCAAAATTACCAGATATAAAATCTGTCATAGCCATTGCGGAGATTTTCTCAAAAGATGAAAGCCAACTGTCTGTGAGGGACATTTTCACAACGTCTGTTCTTACACTGCTGATGTGTGCACCAGGACGAATCTCGGAAATTTTAAGCCTTCCTGCGGATTGTGAGATTACAGAGCATGATGAGAACGGCATTGAACGATATGGTTTAAGGTTTTTTTCAGCGAAGGGGTATGCTGGAGACATCAAATGGATTCCTTCAGTAATGGTCCCTGTAGCTAAAAAGGCCATAGCCCGGTTGAGAAAGTTGTCCACCCATCCAAGGTTTGTTGCAAAAACGATGGAAGGGAAGGTCCCTGAGTCATACAAACATCAACTCTTCACTAAAAAGCCTCAAAATTTCCCTTGGTATGATGAAGAAAAGAAAATCAAATATTCGAATGCTTTATGTCTGTTATTCGAGGGGCAATTATGCCAGAAAACAAACAAACATTTGGCACCTTTGTTCAGACCCACTGCTCAGTTTTTTAGAATGGATATTGATGCATTTGCGAGTATCAAAGGCACTACAAACATGTTTAAAAGACACGGTTATATTAACGAAGATGGTAGCCCATATTCGCTTAGGACCCATCAATTAAGACATTTGCTCAATACGTTTTCTCAAATCAATGGCATGGACGAGTTTAGCATCGCCAGATGGTCTGGAAGGAAGCTGGTCTCACAAAATGTTTCCTATGATCACCGATCACACTTACAAATGATCAATCTCATGAAAGATAAAACTTCAATCGGAGCCGGTAATAGCCATAGGAAAAAAGAAATAGCTGTTATGGACATAACTGATATCGATTTATTGAATGATGGAGCTGTGCTCGTCACTAAGCATGGCTACTGCAAGCACTCATATGTTTTTGAGCCTTGTAGTTATTATCCCTTACAAGACTCTGGAACGGATGATGGCCAACTAATGATGATACACACTAAAATTCTTGAAAAAACCAATTATGATAAAAATGATGGGAATGTTAATGCTGATAAATGGTATAAATTCCAAACTAAAATAATAAAAGGAGAATAAATGGCTAAACATATTACTGGTTACGATGAAAAATTGATAATGAAAGTTATTAATACCTGGAATGACGATGAGAAGCTGACTTGGGAGGCCTTATGTGACGAGTTGATAAAGGTTATTGGGAAGAGACCTTCAAGGCAATCTTTGAGTAGTCATGTTAAAATTGCGGATTGTTTTAATTCAAAAAAGATGATTCTCAAGTCTGGTGTAAAAGAAATATGTGCTGTTAAACCTGCTAATTTAAAAATCGCTTGTCAGAGAATAAAAAGGCTCGAAACTGAAAACGAAGCTTTGATAGCATTGAATAACAAGTACTTAGAGCAGTTTAAGATATGGCTATATAATTCTCATTTAAAGCAAATAACAGCCGAAGAGCTTAATCGTCCCTTACCTAAAAAAGATATTCAAAAAGAAATTTGATAGGTTTTAACTATTGACATGATTAAATATTATGATATTCCTTTAAGTGTCATGATGACATTCACAACAGCAAGGATGCTACTATGAATAAATTAAACAGATATTTGCCAGATCAGAAATTTTTGATACTCCTCAATCGTTTCATTCTTAGATACGATGAATCAGACTGCAATAAAGAAAAGATCGTAAAGGATGCCTACCTGTTTTGTGTAGGATACTTCTTGAAGTATCAGCAAAATTATCAGAATCCCTATCTGAAGGGACCAAGCAACATTATTGCAGTTTTGAGTTCGGCTTTGCTCAGTCAAAACTTCTATACAATACCTTCAACAGTCAGTCTCGAACGAGTGCTGTATTTCTACAAGTTTATTATTGAATACATCATCTGGAATGAGTATGAAGTAGAAAGAATATTTGCTACTCAAAAACAGAGATTTACGCCTTCACCAGAGCTTAAAGCGGATGGCTTCAAAATGAACAAAAGGGTTTAGTATATACTTTTTTATTCAATATAGCGATACAATGACTATGCCATATAATCTTTACACTTAACTTAGGGCGAGTATTCTGCAAATGGATCGTATGGCATTTCAGCTTTAATGTATGATATATTTTCTTTTATCTTATGTCTTTCAGGATGATAAAAATCAGCTATTTTGAGCATAAGCTCCTTCAGAATGGATTTTCGGCGAAAGACATCTGCAAATGAAAAAAATTGACATGAAAGAAAATTGCTACGTATGGATTATTAACTAAAGATCAAAAGTAGGATCATATTTATAAAAATAAGTACGATCCTTTTTTTATTTAATTTACGTCATTCCACTGAACGATTTTGTTTTTATCGAAAACAAAACAAGACTGCATTTTTCTATCCAACTCCTTCAAAATGTCCGTATCAAAAGTTGGATCAAAGATTGAAAACTTTCTTGCTTCTTTGTATGTTTTTTCAATGCCTAATGGACATACTAAGCTGACATTTTTATAAGCGAAAAAAGTAACACCTTTAATTGTGTATTCTTTTTCACTTTTATCAACTTCCTTTTGCCAAACTGGATTGTTAAAATTTTTTTCAGAGTAGTCTTCTGAATTAATGGAATAATTATGTTCTCTGTAATCAGTTAAACCTGCTAATTTCATGGTTATATCTATAATCATTATAGGTATTGGTTTTATAACAAAAGAAATAGGGATTAATAGTAGCAGCGCAAATCCTATAGCCAAACATGCTCTTTTAAATGATGATGTTTTTTTGTCATCTCTCAGAAAGACAGTTGCAGGTATCTGAGAGAACATTATCACAAAAACTGTGATCATTACGATACTCATAAAGCTAAGTGGTGATGTTTCATTATTTATTTTCAATAACGGCAGAAAAAGTGCCAGTGCCATCATTGGAGCGAGTGATATAATGGCAATTAATACAGGTGTTATTAAGAAATAGGCCTTGAGCTTTCTCATGGGACTAATTCTATTTTGTTTTATTTCCTTTCTTTTGTTTATATAAAGCGAGGTAAAGTTGATTGTTATTATTGCTATAATACATAATAGCATTTCCTTTCGTGTTGGATCTAAAGAAAAAAAGTATGTGCCAGTTAAAACTATAGCTACAGTCAAAAGCGAGGTTATAAATACAGCTTTTATAGAATACTCAATGGTTTCAGGGTAACCGTCTTTTTTATAAAATTTATTATTAAAAAAAACCACCATGAGCAACGACGGGGTGTAAAAAAGTAATAAAAAAAGAAAAAGCGATATAAATAGAGATGTTGTGATTATGTCAAATGATTTTTCACCTTCTAATGCAGCATGAAAAACGTCAAGCCTTCCTAATCTGTCAAAGTATATCCATAAACTTGAGACACCTAATGAATATATCAGCCCTGCTATGGGAACTAAATTTAATAATTTCAAAAATAGTGAATAATATTTTTCTTTATTCGAGTCTAAATTACTAAGCACTTTATAACATCCTTATTCAATTTTTCATTGCCCGTATTTATCAAAGGACTATTTTTAATGAAGGTTTTGCGAGCGACATTTCTAACAATATTTGTTGATACACCATCGAAAGTACCCTCTATAATTCCGCCTACAGTTGGTATCATATTGCCAAAGTGTATAGCAACTTTTCACCAAACTTCGTCAGCAGCCTAAAAAACCAATCAGGCGATTGGTTTTTTAAGTTACTGATAAATAATAAAAATTTATCTGTTAATTAAGTTGTCAAAGATATGCATCCAGCGCTTAAGTTGCAGTTCCGTATCCCGGATGCCTTCTTGTGAGTTAAAGTCACCCTTTTGAGGAAAGAACATTACTCGCCATTCTGGATGTTGAACATCGTCCACTGCGATGTAAAAGCCTGACTCTCTGAAATCATGAGTGCGGTCGAGTTCTTTGTTTATGCCAGATCGTTCTCTCGTAGTAGACAAATTGTATCGCTATCTTCCAAGACCTAAAAGAAACTCATCAACACGTTCGAATAGATAAGTATTCGGATCAGAGCCGCTATCTTTTGCAATTAATAGATCTGTTAACTCTTGCACGGATAAATGGATAATTAATTTACCCTGTTCTCGCATTGCTCCTGCAATAACCGCTTTAGCAGAGTCAGCGCATTCTTGTTGAGAAATAACGATTGCTACTTTCCTTAAAGCCGAAGGATACAAATAACGCTCAGTAGTAATGATTTCACTCTGTGTAATGGGAGTGCTATAGTTTTTAAATTCGAATATTACATACCTACTTTTTAAATCTTCTAACATCACTCGCCATACTTCTGATGAGTTTGCTAATATTCTGCACACTAAATCTCTACGATGCAAAGAATCGATAGTTCTTGACTGTACATACCATCCATGAAGATCATTTTCGAAAAGGTATTTCAATGCATCAATACATGCATTTTCAAAATCAGTTGCCATTGTTCTGCCGGGTATTATGGCTAGAAAATTATTTGCAAGGGTAGAGCCTTTATTGGAGCTAAGCGTAGTTTCAATACTATTAATTAATAAATCATCAGTTTTGTATTTTTCTCCATTATCCAAATTACCTATCTCAAACAAATCCTCTAATTTTTCAAAAAGTTCAGGGAATGGGGAGGCCATATTAAGAATTTTATCACCGTCCCAAATATCTATATTAGAAAAATTTTCTGCAATTTGAGAAAAGTTTTTTTCCATTGGGCAAGATATTGCGAGTATTGTATTTTTCGCCCTGATCTTATGTGCTGTTCCTGCGGTGTGTAGTAATGCTCTTTTAATCATTGATACGGGAGGCGGAGAAGATCGTCGGTAAAATTTTACCTCAATCATCGTTAGTGAGTCTTGGGAGCCGAATATAATGTCCGGCCTCATATTTCCATTAAGAATTGGCTCTATTTTTACATCTTTTTTTTCAAGACACTCAAGTAATTCAGCGACTAATGAGGTGAATGTATACTCAGATCGTGGATGATAATTTCGGCTATAATCGATATTCATATTAATAATCTCAAAATTTATTTTATAACGGTATAGTGATTTCTCTATATGACTATACCATCTTAAGATTGATCGAGTGGCCATGACTTTAAATCCACAGAATAAAATCTTCCATTTCTTCATAGTTTTTAATGATTGTTTTTGCATGTTTACTTTCGTCGTCTAAGCAATCAATTAAAGCATCCCATTCACTTTGCTTTTTTCCAAATCCATATACTTGCTCAATATCGCCGGACTTCCAAATATATATACCTTTATCTTTTAATTTATAGTGTATTTTTTGGATGTGAAGTTTAGTTTCTTCATGGTTGCAAATTTTTATGAAGTCTTTACTTGATATGATTTTAAAAGAATCCGGGGAAATTATAGGGTTAGCAAGAGGCAAGCTATCAGGCTCCGTTAAATCTCTTATTGATCTTATCAAATCATCACACTCTTCGCTAAGTTCATCTTGATGAGGATTTGTAGTAAGTAAAATAGAAAGAAAATCACAGTCAGCCAGTATTCGAGTTTTTATGCCTATGGCATTAATAACATTTGCCATCTTTAAAAGACTTCCTTTTCCATCAACCGCCACTATGCTTATTTTAGATGCATTAATTTCGTTATTTCTTAATTTTCTATATAAGCTACATAGCACGTTTGTTTCAGTTTTACCTTCAACCAATAAAACTTCTTCTGAAAATAGAAAATAAGATGAGTTAGACAATGTAAATGCGGAGTGAAGTTGTGGCGATGAAGACTCATAGAGTTCTTGTATTTTATCTGAAATACTCTTCCGTGCTACAGTTCCATCGGTGTTTTTACAAACCTGAATGGCATTACATGCGTGTTTTGCGGAAAGCATACTGGCAGAATGTGTTGATATAACTACTTGAAAACCTAAGTCGCTAAGTAAGACTAGTGATTCTCTAACAGAATTGATAGCTGATGGATGTAGATATAATTCAGGTTCGTCTATAAATATTAACGTATTTGATTTCGTTGCTTTATCACTTTTCTTTTTTCTATCGGCAAGATATTGAATTAAGGCCATTTGAATCGAGCGCTGTGTTCCATGACCGAATCTATTAATGTCTCTCATAATCGCGGACTCTGCTCTTTTTTCAAAAACTTTTAGCGTCCCAGATTTGAATATCTCGTCAAGGGTTGGTGTAGGAAAGTGTAATTTTATGCTTACATCAGGAAAGAACTGATTTACTTTTTGGTTTACACCATCGTCAATTTTACTTAGCCCTTCCAGTCTTGTTATCCCGTCATGCGAAAGGTATTTTCCAATTTCAGAAATATTTTCTGAGAACTTGTCTTCATATTCCTTTTTAATTTCATCAACAATTGCAGCTAAGATTTTTGCAATACTTGTTCCAGACTTGTTTTTCGTCGAGTCTTCAGCTGCGTCAGACATTGCTGGGATATGAATAGGTTCAGGAAAAATATTTGATATAGCACCATCGATGCCGCCAGGATTTTTTTTCCAGGTTTCTCCATCAAAAACTTCCAATGTCTTTTTAATTTTTGATTTGTTGTCATCAATAATTTCTGTTTCTTGCTTTCTGGAAATTTTTAATGTTCCATCTATAATGAATGGTTCAATTTTTTTCTTATTTTCATCATTAAGTAAAGTCAGAATATCCTCCGTAATTCCAACTATAGTTCCCTGGACTTGAACTGGTTTCAACGGGTCATACATATCAGCTTCATTTAAAAGAGAACCATCTAAAAGCCACTTGATGGCTAGTATGATGTTTGATTTTCCAGCATTATTATAACCAATAAATGCAGTGTAAGGTCTCAAGTTAATTTCAGTGAATTTACAAGATCTAAAGTTTTTTATTGATATTGTAGTCAGGCGAACAGCCATTTTCCTTCTCCTTTTAATTTTTAATTGTATTTTTTAAAAAATGATTTTTGAGGTTTTAATGTTATGTTTCTCTAAAAAAATTTACATGAAATACTATTCATAGTTGATAATATAAGAGGAAATAAAATTTTAATGTTTTGCCATCAACACTTTTGACAATGGTTGGTAAGATTTACTTTATGATTATTTAAATTTAAAAGCCAGTCCTTACGGCTGGCTTTTTTGTAAGTCAATGATATTAATATTTATTTTTGTTATCTGTTTATCACTTTATCAAAAATGTTCATCCATCGCTTAAGTTGAGTTTCAGTGTCTCGGATGCCTTCTTGTGAGTTGAAGTCACCCTTTTGGGGAAAGAACATTACCCGCCATTCTGGATACTGAACATCGTCTACTGCGATGTAAAACCCTGATTCTCTAAAGTCATGGGTGCGATCGAGTTCTCTATCCAAGCCTGTTCTTTGTCTTGTGGTAGACAAGTTGTATCTCCACTCCTTGACCGCAGAGAAGGGATAGGTCTTTTGTTTATTCTCTTCCCTGAGATGAATCAGTCCTCTGTGCTGGTCGAGTTTCATTGAAGTAGGGCCAAATTCATGGCTCCACATCCCGTCCTGCTCGCCAAAATGGTCCCTAGTGCTGGCATTCCACTTTTTGATGCGGAATTTTTTATAAGCAAACATCAAGAGCATGATGCTTGCGAAAACCCAAATAATAGCGAGTTGCACTAATCCTCTCATACCCAAGAAGTAGAAGATGACAATTGGCAGAGCGATGGCAATCCATACTCGTTTCATCATCAGGAAATTAGGCTGCTTAACTTCAGTCATTGTTGTCATAGAACCATCCAGTATTGTTTCGTTGGATTCAGAGCGCACGCATCCATCAGCTTATTTTGCTGATAAATCAGTGAGCTATATCGCTTCGTTTGAAGTTACATTACGGCCAGTAATGAGTGTCTAGCAAATCATTTGTACCGATCGATCAGATCTTTTTGATAGCTATAAACTATCATGATAGTAAAATTGATCTGTAAAAACGATCGATCGGTTTTTCCTATCAATATGATTATTAATAAGAATAGATAGCACATTTGACTTAATGTGTAATTTTAAACTACTGATAACTAGCAGGTTTAATAGGCATCAAATAGAAAATCTTTTTTTCCCACTGGTGCTTTCTTTGATGATTGCGAGTGATTCTTTATTGACAGTGTTTTGGGTGGGGGTAACGATGTGGAAAGGTTTCATCTTGATTGACGGCTTAAGAATGCTCAGACCCGTTGCTTTCAAGGCTTGGATAATCTGCTTCAGGTATGGGACCCATAGTAGCCAGCGCACCTGTTTAATATTCGTCTCCTCAATATGTGGAATAGCAGGGGAGAGGAACACAGGCTCGTCTTCTATGTTCGTCAGTCTTTCCACTGCTTCTAACTCTTCTTCAGGCACCCCTGTATCAGCTATCACCTGAAGCTCGACAATAGGAGTGAGTATAATTCTCTTACTCAGGCTCGACCATGAGTAGGCTTTACCTAACTGAGATGCTTTGAAGGCGATTCCTGCATACTCAAATGAGAAACCATTCATTTTACCCGTGGAAGCAATGCTCGCTTTGGCTGTTATCTTTAGCTTGCTGAGTTCATAAACAAAATCATCAATGGTGATGGTGACATAGAAACTGAGCACCGCCTCAATAGCTTCCAGGATGACTTTCTTCGGAGCTTTGTTTCCTGTCCTTGCTTCCATCATTTCTTCGTTCCTGCTTGGTTTCCTGACTTTAGGTGGGGAAGAAGGAGAATGACCTTTCGTTCTGGTGAGCTGATGATCTTCTTCAAGCTCATGAATGATACGAGTGCTCTTAAGGTTCTCGTTCCTGCCCAAGTAAAGGTGGTCATCTGCTAAAACGTTTATCCGCGAAGCAATGATGTGAATGTGCTGTCCGGCCTCATCATCATGCAGAACATAGCAACGGAGATGAGTATCAGTGAAGCCCATTCGCTTCATGTAGTCGTCAGCAACAAGCTTCCACTGCTCATTACTGATTGAATCTCCTATAGGAAGGCGAAGGGAGTTGTGCCAGACAGGTTTCTGCACATCTGGGCGGAGCTTCTGTGTTCGCATGAACTCAATAGTGATTTCATTTGCCGACAAGCCAATGAGGTTGCCACCGATTATCATGGGAGCTGTCTTGTGATGATGTGCTGGGGCAAATGCATATGAGACAACACCTCTGAAGCACTTACCCCTGCGGATTTTCTGCATTCCTTTCACGAGCGGAAAATCACTTATCGAGTGAGAGCAGGGCATCTCTTACATGCGACAGCTTTACTTTTAAAGCACTTACCTCTTGTGACAATGGCTGAGCATCTTCGCCTCTACGGAGCAGGAATGACCCCAGATCGTTTAGTTTCTGTAGTGAGCCAGTAAGCTCCTGCCACGCTTCTTTGTTGAGTTCTGGAACAGAAGGGGGAAGTTGGTTGAGAGCTGAAGATCTTAGCCAACAGCTTTTACTCAATTGGTTTCGAGAGTCATTTACTTGCTTGAGTTCTAAATCACTAAGACGAACCGTAACGGTATGTTTGCGAATGCGGTTAGGTGGTAATTTCTTTGTTTTTGGATCATCACTGAATGACGAAGGGAAATCGTCATCGAATATATTATTAAATTTTTCCATATCAACTCCTTTTGATATTTAAGCTTAATAGCAAATCCGTATGCTATATATAATAAATACCATAAAGATAGATAGTGTCAATGGGTTGGGTTTTGATTGTGTAGTGGCTTAGATCTTTCTTTTTCAACCGAAGGGCGGAAAAAGCAAGGCAACTCAAAGATGCGGAGCATCTATGAGTTAGCCCTTGCTTAACTTAATTAAATAAAGTTTTAAATAAGACTATTGACATGTTGTTACAGGATGATAAATAAATACAAGGAGGGGCATCAATGAAAAATTTTATTTATGTTTTTACAGTGATTTTTTGGAGTTATTTAGGTGAGGTGCTTATCTATGTCATTCCAAAAAGCTTATATTTGGAATTACATCCTGAGTGGGAAGCATACAAAGATTTCGATGAGCTTTTGAAAAACGGACCGCTGTTTTTGTTTTTTTTTATATTTTGGTTCATTCCATATATAACACTAACTTTCCATTTGATACTTAATGAAAGGTCAACCAGATTGTTTTTTTTCATACTAACTCCTATTTCTATACTCGTTAGTCTCACTGGTGCTTGGGGATTGCCATTTTTTTCTTAGAAAATATATAAGAAATAATAAAAACCATTGAAAAATAGTGGCTAAAACAGGAATAAAAGTGTATTTAACAATAAAGTTCTGGTTGTTAGCATTGTCCTCAATCTTCAGGAATGAAATTATATGCTGAACTATAAATCTTGAAGTAGTAGTGTTGTTAATTTCAGCATCCGTGTCGAGGCATAATTTTTTACAAAGAGATGGAGCGATCTTTTTTAAGTAATTTTTTGCAACTGACAAATCATTTTGTTTTAGATAATGAATAGATAAGATTAAAGGAACGTTCGTAGAGGATGGTGTTTTTTCAAGTAATTCAATTAGTGAGGCTATATCCTCGGAGGAAAGTTTATTCAACTTCCAGTAATAAAATTCTTTCCTAATTGGATTGTCTCTTACTAAAGGGTTTTTATCTGCTAAGATCACATCTGCTTGCTTATTTGATAGTCTACTTAAGATCAAAATAGGATAAATATTAGAGGCCTCGCCCTCATCATAAAGATTATTGTAGAAAACATCACTGCTGAATGAGTATTTTTTATTTTTAAAGTCGGCAATTGCACCATGATTGTCATTATAGGTGCTTTCCCAGAAAAGATTTTCGCCGTTAACTTTTCTCTCAAACCACAATACAGCGTGCCCTGGTAAATATCTAATGCGAGTTTCAATTTTATTTTGTTTAGCAATATCGTAAAGAAGGTAGACATTAGAGTCACAATCTGATTGGTTTGATGAAAGGTCAGAGCCAATATCTACAGAATCTTTATAGGAGAAAAGATCACCTAGCAATTTATTTGCACAAGAAAGAAAGTCAGATTTGTTTTTTTTAAATTTAGAGCATGTTGAGTTTACTGAATCGAAGTAAAATATAGTGTTGGTTTTTGCTAAATTGTATTGCTCAGGAGTTATCAACCCATAGTCTAAATCCATCTTTAAAAGGCGGCCTGTTAGCGATTCTACATTGTCGTAATTAAGGTGGTTGTTTTTTTTCTGCAAGTGACGGGTAAAGGATATTGCTTTGTTTTCATAACCGGCATTTCTTTTAATAAAATAAAAGAATGCACAAGTTGAAATTATTATTGGAATTAATAATATTGAGAAATATTTAGTTGATTTTCTTCTCATAATTTAAGCCTGTTGTTATAAACGCTTTATAATAATAATTTAATTAACGTAACTTCAGCAATGTAAAATTTCACATGAATATTATGGTGGCATCTGTTGGGACAATTCCTTAGAAAAATTCTTATACATGTTGGAAAAGAAGGTCAAATTTTACAGTCAAATCAGTATGTTATTCGTACATTTGTGATTAATTAGAATTTGAAAAAATCAATCATATTTGTAATGATTCTTGAGAAAATTATAAAATTTTAATAATGAATTTACAATCTTCATTTCGAGGATTAAGATAAGTGAAATAAGAATATTCTGTAATTTTTTGTTAAAAATAACAGTAAAATCAGTGGTTTAATTGTCATTAGGGTCAGGTTTGTTTTTTTAGTGATTTATTACGGTTTGAAACTGAGAAGTTAAGCTTTAGTGCCATAATATTTTACTATCTGGATGATAATGTTATGCAAAAAAATATATCAAAAACAATGCATTCCGAATGGGTGTTGAGGAATAGCCTTTACTGGATGAGTACTGTCACCCGCTGGAAGCTCGATGAAGACGATGAGCACTGGTTCATTTCGTTTGAACATTGGAACGACGAGATTGAGTTCGAGTTTGAACGACTGTTGAATGATTACAAACTAAGAGAGAAGCTCCAGGCACATACCGGCCAAGTCAGGGCTTCTATCATCGACAATGTTCTGAGGAGCATCGATACGAGACTTGCCGAATGAATACGATGCCATTCAACTTTGACCGCCTGAGCAATGGCAAAGTCTTCATCAGCAACCTTGCTGGCTTTCACAGCTTCGTCGATGACGAAGAGCTACATCTTCTTGCCGATAACAAATTCCCTCCAGAACAAACAACCTCCCGGCTACTTGAAAGCAGATTGTTCATTTCAGACGATGCTACTCAGGCAGTTTCAAAAGCCTCCCTAAGTTCAGCCTTTGCCAAACGACTGATGAACGAACTGGCCGTCAGACCAATCTTCATGATTGTGCCGACTCTCAGGTGCGATCACACATGCAAGTATTGCCAGGTCAGCAGAGCATCGGTCACCGCTGATGGTTACGATCTGAACCCAGAACTGATACCGGAAATCGTAAGCACCATTAAGAAGCTGGGCACCCCTCCATACAAGGTTGAAGTGCAGGGCGGAGAACCGCTTCTCAGGTTCGATCTCGTCCAGTCAATTTATGAAGAGTGTGTGAGTTCGTTAGGTAGTGATGCTTTCGAAATGGTTATTGCTACGAGCCTCTCCATACTTGATGCAGATATCATCTCTTGGGTTAAAAAGCGCAATATCACCTTCTCCGTCTCGCTTGATGGTAATGAAGCCGTCCATAATAAAAACCGTATCCTCACCGACACTCAGGCTCACAACAAAGCTGTTACAGGCATTCAGAAAATCACAGAAGATCTGGGAGCAAACCGTGTAGCAACTGTCACCACAGTTACTAAGGAGCTGACAAAAGAGCCAGCTTCCATAGTGGATGCTCATCTGTCTCTTGGCCTAACCGACATGTTTATCAGGCCAGTAAGTCCTTATGGGTTTGCTCAGAAGCAGAGCTTCACTTTTTCAATGCCTGAATATTTTGAGTTTTATAAAAAGTTAATGCAGGAAGTGTTGCTTCAGAACCAGAAGGGCATACCTGTCGTTGAGCATTCAGCTTCAATCCATCTAAAGCGAATTTTCAATCCGGGCTTCAGTGGTTATGCAGATCTGAAATCACCAAGCGGAGTTGTGCTGAACTGCATCCTGTTCAACTATGACGGCAAGGTCTACGGTAGCGACGAAAGCCGTATGCTTCAGAAAGTAAATCCCGAAGCAGATTTCAGTGCAGGAGAGTTTGCTTCACTGTCATTCAGTAGCAACGAATACTACCGTTCCGCTCTCTCATCCTCATTCAACTTTGCCATGCCCGGTTGTGATACCTGCGCATATCAGCCTTTCTGTGGAGCCGATCCTTGTCAGAACATCAGTCTTCATGGCGAGCCTGTTGGTGACCAAAGTCGGTCAACCTTCTGCCAGTATCACAAAGGAATGTTCCGCTTCCTGCTGAATGAAATCTCTCAGGATAGACCAATGGCTGAGATGCTCAAAAGGTGGGCATATGTCTGAGGTGCTGAGAAACGATATTTTCAGGTTTTCATCGGACTTGCCAGTTCAGCAAGGCTTCTATCGCCTGTGCAAAACCAAGCCTGAAAATCCTCAATTCTATTTGCCAAATTTGCTTGTCACTACAAAACAACTCGATTCCAGACTGCCTGCATATTTTGCAAATTCGATTGTGAGCCAGGAACTTTTCGATTCCATAGAAGATGGTGACATTGGGATCATCAACAACGGCAACATGCTCCGGGTGATACTGTCCCGTAGAGCAAACCACAACACTGTCCTTGTCACTGAAAGGTGCAACAACAGTTGCCTGTTTTGTTCTCAGCCTCCTAAAGCTGGAAACGATGACTGGCTTCTTAACCAGTCAGCTCTGGCTATAGCTTCCTTCTCTCTGAATGGAGTAGTGGGAGTGAGCGGGGGAGAGCCTTTGCTCTATGGCGAAGACTTCCTGCATTTTCTGGACTTCATAATCGAAAACTCCCCCGACACAGCACTGCATGTTCTAACCAACGGAAGGAAGTTTGCGGATGTCAGCTTTACCCAGCAGATGAAGGAAAGAAGCGATAAGATCAAAATCACTTTTGGGATACCGCTTTATTCTTCAAGAGCATCAGTGCACGACTACCTGGTCGGAAGCGAGGGAGCATTTGATGAAACAGTCAGGGGAATGATCAATGCCGGTAACTCAGGGATCAACATAGAACTGAGAGTCATCCCTACTCAGGCGAACTACACAGAGCTTGATGACATAGTAGAGTTTGCTGGTCGTGTGTTCTCGAACATTAACCAGATCTCCCTGATGGGGTTAGAGTCGATTGGATGGGCCCGTAAGAACTGGTCATCAATCTTCATAGAGCACGACAACTACAGCGAACAAATCCTTTCGGCTTTAGACACTGCACACAGGTCAGGTATCCCTTTTACCATCTTCAATTATCCACTATGCCACCTTCATGAAAGGGCATGGAATTTTGCAACTCAGTCGATCTCTGACTGGAAAAATTACTATCCAAAAGAATGTGATGAATGCACTCAGAAGTCTTCCTGTGCTGGTTATTTCAGTTCATCAAAAGGCCGTTTTCATCAACCTCCGAGACCAATAATATGAAAAAGTTTAATTTTGCGGCTCTGCTTCCTGGTTTTTTGGCTCTTAATAACTCTGTTTGGGCAAGTGATTCATCTACTGGTGCTAGTGACTTACCTGGCATGACTCTGAACGAACATGATTTAGTGATAGCACCACTCAACACCGAAGTGCCGTTCTACATTGCAGGACACAGAAGTCACAGTTCTCACCGTAGCCACAGCTCACACCGTTCCTCATCAGGCGGTGGCTACTATGGTGGAAGCACACCTTACTATCCCAAAACTTACAGCTCACCTAGCACCTCAGATTCATCCAGTTCAGGAACTCATTCGTCGTCTTCCTCCTCTGTCCGTTCACTTCGCTCAAATGACACAGATAGCACAACCACAACAAACTCAGCAGGAGCCACAGGTGCCAATCGAGCGAGTAGCGGGCTAACTTCGGATACGGAAAAACGTAAGCGGTTAATCATGCGAGTGCAGTTCGCCTTACTCGATAAAGGTTTCTATAACGGCAACATTGACGGAAGTATGGGGCCTGCGACACGAACTGCCATCAAGAATTATAGAGTTGCAAATGGATTGCCTACTCCAGTAAGAGAAACATTAGACACTCAGTTATTGAACTCTTTAAATATACTGGCTCGATAAGATATTTGGGGTAAATATAATGAAGATAAAACTTTCAATTTATAAAACAAAAAGAATTGCAGATGATATTGACCAGGTTTTGAATTTGGAAAGAGTCCAAAAGCCTATTGAATTTGAAATGGATGACGCAAGAGCATACCTTTATGCAAAGCAAATTTCTGACCCAGTACTACCTGAATGGACAACGTTATTTACAAGCCAGAAAACGGACATAAAACCCGATTTTTTTGGTATGAATAGTAGCACTGGAGCAGTTCTGGTGGTTGAGGTTGATAACTCAAGGTATCTTATTCCGTTTGGAACTGGTCATCACTTAATCAATGATAATAGTATTGTCAAAGGTTTTGGACTGAAAACAACCCTTAACTGTATCGAGCATAAAAAAATCCGCAGCTTGGATAAAGGTAGTCATAACGAAACCAATCTTCTAACTCGTAGTCAGAGTAGTAAAGAAGTCGATATATACAATCTTAAAATAGATTCTGAGATGGATATTCTTACGACCCTCACGGGCACTTCCACTGAAGATGTTTTAGGGAATAAAATCACAGGGAAAGATTCTTTTGTAATTGTGCCAGATATTGACTTGAAAACCATTCCTGAATTATTAATAAAAATAGACTCTATTTATAAATTACCCCTCCCTGAAGAATTCGATTGGGTTAACAATATAAAAGAAGCTGATGAGGCCGAAGTTGAAATATTAGATTCCCTTTTGATTGATTTGATAAAAAAAAGAGAATTCAGTGACATATGGATAGGTGAGCCAGAAATTGTGGATTGGGAAAATCAAATAGGATATTGTTTCGAGAGAAAGCAAAGAAGCATTATTTATGAAAGCCTTTCAATCGATCACATATGTGAATATTTTGATGGCAAAAAAGCGGATATTACTGTTGATGAACTTAAAAGAAGTTGCTTGCATGTTTTAAATGCCGATTATGAAACGATAAAGAAGTGGTCTTTGTATAGATGCATTTATGCTGAAATAAAAGAAGGCGATCAAAACTACATTCTGCGAGACTCCATATGGTATGTGGCTGATAGAAAATTCGTAGCAACCATTGATGATGAGATGAAAAAGATTCTACATTATGAGGAGTCTGATAAGTTTCCGGTATACTCCTATAAAAGAGAAGAAGATTACAATAAAAATGTTTGTCTTGGTGACAAATCATTTACACACATGGATCAAAAATTTATCCATCATGGTGGTGGGAAAAGTAAAATTGAATTTTGCGACCTTATAAAAGGTGCATCAGATTTTATTCATGTGAAGTATTATAGTGGCTCACAAAGTATGAGCCATCTTTTCTCACAAGGATTTGTCGGTTCTGAACTTTTCATAAGCGATTCAGATTTTCGAGGAAAACTTAATGAGAAACTTCCCGTTCATATAAAATTAGCTGATCATATAATACGGCCTGATGCTAAAAACTATAAATTAGTATTCGCTATAGCTACGAACAAAAAAATCCCTGAAGATTTGCCTCTGTTTTCAAAAATAAATTTAAAAAACTTTCATAAGAGCATTAGCAACTTTGGATACGAAGTTAGGATCTGCAAAATAGCAGTAGATCCCAATATTTACAAAAAAAAGTTATGTAAGCCACAAAAGAACAAGACCTAAGATAATTTATCAATGTCAGATATCTTGGTAAGTTCACTAAGATAATCTTGTTTATTCCTAAGAAGCCAATGGAAAACCTTGGGGTTTTCGAGTATTTTTTTAATGTGAGAGATAACAATCGTTAGCTTCAAACTATTGGAACCGTAGTTTTCTTTTATCTTTTGTGTATCGAAATGGACCTGAGCCATCTCTTTTTCAAGTCTTTCAATTGCTTTTCTATTACCAGATCTCTCATCAGTGTTAGGTTTACCTTTGTCGTTTAAAAGCTCAGGTGATGAACTGTGATAAAGCGATTGAGCAAAAATTTTTGAATAATTATCAAATTTTATCATTAGGTTTGCACATTCAATTTGCCTAAAAGGGATCATTCTTTTTAAGATCATAAATGTGTTCTTCGGTATATCTCTATCATTAAATAATTCTATAACCTCAGGGCATATGCCTTTAAGAACTGATAGATTACTTTTTAATGAATCGGAGCTTATATTCAAGGCTGAACAGAGCATGTCTTCAGGAACCCCTACTCGAACAGCTTCTTTTAACATTTTCTGAATTTGAATTATTGTGATTCTATTAACTTTTTTGTTGGGAGTATAAGTGTCGTAAACAGTTGAAACGAGACAAGCAACCCTTTCCTCACCAATATCTTTTAATGCTTCAACTCTAAGATGACCATCAAGTATTTTTGCATTGCCATTAGCTCCATCAATGTAAATCAGTATAGGTTCGACTAATCCAAGTGCAGATATCGTGCTCTTTATTTGTATGTATTTTTGGCTGCTTTTGTAGTTGGTAGGAAGTTTCTTAGTATAAATAAGATCACATAATCTAAAGCTGACTGTTTTTTCATTAAAGCAGTATTTAATCATTTTGACCTCAGCAAGAAGTATTTTTCATTATAACTTTCACTACTTCATTTAAATTCTCATCGTCTAAGATTTTACAAAACTCTTCGTTATCAGATAACTCTTTGAATATTTGACTGGCTATAAGTAAGTTTCTCTCAACATATTCAGCTTTATTTTTAATTTTTCTATGCTGTGAAATGTTATCTTGATATATTTGTTTAAGCTCATCAGTAGTGAGTTTTTTCTTTTTCTTTGCAACTCCGAAACTATTGTTCAGAAATCCTTTCAAACCTTCATCTCTGGAGTCCAATATATCTCTGATTTTACCAACATCTTTATGTTTTATTAAACCTTCATCAAAAGCTTTAATTAGTAATTCTTGCCCACCTTCGAAGTCTACTCTGGCAATTTCAACTGCAAGCGAGATTGGAATGCTTCCTGATTCTACAGCAGATAATAGTTTGTTTTCTCCTTTGCTAATTAGCATAGTCAAGCTGGTAATCCAGTGCAATGATAGGCCAGTAGAATAGGATATTTCTTTGTTAGATAAACCTTGCTCATTCATTTCTTTTATTCGTTGGAACTGCTCGCCCGCTCTTGGTATTACGCGAGCCATATTTTCAACCAAACTCATTATGTATGCTTTGTTTTCATCAATGTCCAGTATGAAAGCAGGTATTAGCTTTTCTCCCAAAGCTGTAAGTGATTCAAGTCTACCCTGACCACAAATTAAGGCGAATTCATATTTTCTATCCGAAATCCTTCTTACTGTTATTGGCTTTCTTAATCCACTTGTGTCGATACTATCTGTTATCTCAGCATGTTTGAATTTGTTCCGAGAACGAGGGATTACAACTTTTATTTTTGATATTTCAAGCATATGAATTTGATCATCGTTCATTTAGGCTACCTCTATTTCCGCAGTTGAAAGCATATCTAAGAATGTCCTGATGTTATCAAATCTATACATTTCGAATAGAAAGTTATTATTCTCTTTTAGACACAACTCATTTTCAAAACTTTCAATTGAAGGTAGGATGTAATAATCTACAGGTTCGGTATTAAGGCTGTTCATTCTTGCAATTACACTAACTTCGGGATTTAAGCTCCTGTCTAATCTAACTATCCATCTACATTTTCCAGAACCCATTTTTCGACATCGAGACAGTATTATGGTAAAGGTTAAACTTTTGTTTATGGTGATTAGTTTGTTATCTAATATAGATACTTCGCTATTATTAATTTCTTGATGTATTTTATTCACAATTTTGTCATGTTTAATTCTTAAGGCTGAGTTTATTTCTAAATAGCGGTAATCCCGTTCGGGTGTGTAATTTATCAGCTTATATGCTGGAAGAAGTCCTCCAAAGCGGCTTGCTACTACACTGCTTGATGGGCCATTATCCTCTTCATCAATGATAAAACCTGATATTTTTCCATGGGTCGAAAGGATCTTTTTTAAAAAATCAAGAATCTCTTCATTGCTCATTTTTATTGAGCGGTTATCGATAATCTCTTTCGCTAACCTGAATTTTTCTTCTGAAATTATGGGTTTGAAAAAGGAATTATACTCAATCCAATCCTCTTCAGGATTTTGAACTCTTTTAGTTTTCAGTTTCTGAGATGTTCGATTATATGTATATTTACCAGTGTAGCGATTATTTATAAGCACAGAATGTATCCGGCTTCGTGTCCAATCCGATCTGTCGCTGTATTTATATCCTTCTTGGTTTAGTTTTGAAGCGATGAGATACTCATTTAATCCTTCAAAAATGAACATATTGAATATTTTCTTTACTAAGTCCGTTTCCTTTTTACTTCCTGGTACTAAGACTATCCTATCTGTTTGCAAACTCTTTCTCTCACCATTGTTGAGTATCATTTTTGCTTTATTATTATTATCAAGTAACTTTCTTTTAAGTCCATATCCAGGCACTCCACCTTGATAGTATCCTCGCTTAACAAGATTTACATGTCCGGCAAACACTTTTATTGAAAGGTTTTTACTAAAGGCTCCCGCAGCATACATAAGTGAAGAAAGTATGAATGTCTCAGTATCACTATTAGCAGGAAGATTTTCAGCACAGTAGATAACATCTACCTTATTCATTTTTAGTAGATATTTATAGTAAATGCCTTCTTGTGGATCTTTAAAGCGCCCAAAACGACTTACATCATATACAAGTACAGCTTCAATATTAATTTCCTTGGTGAGTATGTCATTGATTAACTTATTAAAATCATGCCTTCCTGACGTGGACACTCCACTTTTACCTGCATCATCATAGGTATGCAAGATATCCATATTGTGGTCGTCAGCATATTTTTTGAGGAACTGAGCCTGGTTGTCTAACGAAAACTCCTGATGGTTTGTAGACATCCGTAAATATTGGGCTACTTTAACCTTCTGATTTTGCTCTTTTTTATTGTCCATTGCAGTGCCTTGGTGCAACTGTGGAATACTGATTTGTATAAAAATTGATCAATTCTTTATCAGTTGCAACTCTTTTTTCTTTTCTCTTGGCATATTTTCAAATGGTCCATCCCTCAACTTCTATGTGAGAGTAAGTGCTTAAGTTTGTGGGAGTTAGGACAGTATGAAACAAGAAGAATTCATAGAATTTCATCTTAAAGTGTGAATCAATAATAGGGCGATTTAAAGATGAGAAAGCCACATTGTGAAAGAGTCAGAAGAAAAATATTTTTTGTATAATATTGCTTAGTTGATATTGAGGATGAAAATAATTGAATAAATCAAAAAAGGACACATCAATCTTTATATTCGATGAGACTCCTATAAGAATTAAGTAAAAAATATTTTTCTTTAGTTATAAATTAATTGAGTGGGTTTGACTTTTATAGAAAATCAGATTAATAGTTTATATGATTTTTGATTAAAGAGGAGGTTTATTATGGATAAGAGAGAAATAACAGGTGATGAAATAAAAGAAGTTGTGGTTAGGCTTGGAGAGACTACATCACAATTACTTGTTGAAAGAGGAGTATATGACCACTTCACGGAATTTCCAGGGTGGAATATAGTAATCGATATTTTTTGGAAACATTTTGAACTTGAATTTGCTGAAAAAGCACTGTTCATAATAAATAAATTTGATTTATCAGGTTATTATACCGAAACAAATGGTGGGATTGAGCATTGGATCGTAAAAGAATTGTTTGATAATAATTTTGAGAGCAACCTTGAGGAAATGCTGGTCAGAAGAAGGGTGAAAGAAGAAAAAGTTAAGGTAATTAGTATATTAAATCCTGATAATGGTGAGTATGGTGATTTTAGGAAAAGATTATAAATTATCTAAAAATAATTTTCCTGTCAAATATAAAGCCAAGCATTGATTGCTGGCTTTATTCAGTTTGAAGTTATTAGTCTAAATCGCGAAGTTTCTTACCACAAATATCAGATTTATTTCGATATGCTCATGAGTAACCTCTTTGAATTTATCTTAAAAAGGAAAGCTTTAAATTCTTAATAGATATTCGCAGCCCACATTGAGTTATCGATTATAAAATATTAAATACGTATCGTTTGCTACTCACTGTTCTGAATGCTGAATAGAGAAGGAAAAAGGTGTCTGTGCTGCTTCTTTACAAGCTTCCAGATAGTCAGCCCACCATTGCAACATGAGTCGCCGTTCTTCCAAATGCTCCGCTTTATGTATGTAAGCAGCCCGGACACTGTTGCGTTCCTGGTGGCTCATTTGTCTTTCCACAGCATCTCTCGACCATAATCCCGATTCGATTAAGGCACTACATGCCATAGTCCTGAAACCATGCCCGCAGACTTCTACTTTCGTATCGTAGCCCATTGTCCTGAGCGCTTTGTTGACAGTGTTTTCACTGATAGGTTTGTCGTCCCCAGTAAAACTGATAAACATAAGTTCTTTGTCACCACTGATCGAGTGAAGCTCTTCCAAGAGTGCTTTAGCTTGTGTGCTTAGTGGAACCAGATGTGGGGTTTTCATCTTTGCCCCTCTTGCAGAATATTTTACCCCTTTCATAGGTTGTCGCTCTCCGGGGATAGTCCACAATGAATTTTTGAGATCGACTTCTGACCAGCGAGCAAATCGCAGTTCACTCGAACGGACAAAGGTCAGGAGTGTTAACTGCACTGCAATTTGGGTAATGCCTCTTCCTTTATATGCTTCCAAACGATTCATAAGCTCTGGCAATCGTTCCAGAGAAAGGGCAGGGCGATGAACACTTTTAGTGGAAACAACAGCACCAGCGAGGTCGTTTGCAGGATTCTGTTCAATCAGAGCATTGTGAACGGCATACCTCATTACCGCCGTAATGCGCTGTTGTAAGCGGGAAGCCAGTTCATTGTGTCCTGAAGCTTCTGCTTTTTTCAAAGGAACCAATAAATCACGAGTTTTTAGCTCGCTGATATTACGTTTTCCGATGACAGGGAACACATGGGAAACAAGACTGTTCAAAACAGTTGTTCTATGACTGTCTGACCAGGTTCTGTTACTGGTATGCCATTGTCGTGCAACTTGCTCAAATGTTAGCAAGCCCTTGCTCTCAATCTTTTGCGCTTTTCGCTTCTCACTTGGGTCTACATGGTTTGCGACAAGCTGACGGGCTTCGTCTCTTCGTCGTCTGGCTTCAGACAATGAAACCTCAGGATAGACTCCCAGCGCGAGAATTTTCTGTTTACCAGCGAAGCGATACTGGAAACGCCAGTATTTGGAACCACTCGTGGTGATCAAAAGATGCATACCATTACCGTCTGTCAATTTGACAGGTTTATCAGAAGGCTTTGTATTTCTTACTGTTAACTCAGTTAGCGCCATACTAAAAACCCTCTTCTGATGGTATCTGCATTATCGAACTTAAAATACCAACATATGTACCAACAAAACAGCGTGGATTTTGAAATATGACGGTGTACGTTAACGGGCTACAAAAGGAAGGTAAGTGTTTGAAGTTGAAGAGTTGACTAGACTTTAAAATACTTAGGTGGGCTAACATATGGTGTCCCCTGCAGGAATCGAACCTGCAACTAGCCCTTAGGAGGGGCTCGTTATATCCATTTAACTAAGGAGACGTGCGGCGCGCAGTATAGCGCACCGTGCAGGGGATTTTAACCGTGGGCCGCCTGTTTGCTCAAAGTGTCAGCAATCAGGCGGTGGCGATCACGCTTTTTCCTGATCTTTCTGCTTTTCCTGCTTCTCCTGCTTCTCTTTACGCTTCTGTTCGGCTCGCGCTTTGGCTTTGGCCGCTTCGCTCATGTCGTTACGGATCTGCGCGTGACTGATCAGGGCAAAAATCAGCGTACCGCCGGTGATGTTGCCCAGCAGGGTGGGCAGTGCAAACGGCCACAAAAACTCCTGCCACGGCAGCGTGCCGGCAAACACCAGATACAGCACTTCAACCGATCCGACCACAATGTGCGCCAGATCGCCCAGCGCCACCAGCCAGGTCATCATCACAATCACCACAATTTTGGCGCCGCCAGCATAAGGAAACATCCACACCATGGTGGCGATGATCCACCCCGAAATCACCGCGTTGGCAAACATTTCGCCCGGCGTGTGCTCCATCACTTTTTCGCTGATGGCGGTGAAGGCCTGGCGCGTAGCGTCATCGAAAATCGGCATATGATTAAACGCCAGCGCGCCCAGCGCGGTACCAATCAAATTGCCGATCAGCACCACGCTCCACAGCCGCAGCAGTAGCATAAAATTGCCGCCGGTGGGTTTATGCATCACCGGCAGCACGGCGGTGACGGTATTCTCAGTAAACAGCTGCTGGCGCGCCATAATCACGATGACAAAACCAAAGGTGTAGCCGAGATTCTCCAGCAGATAAGCGCCGGGCACGCCAGCAAGGTGCACCTGGAAAATGCCTTTCGCCATCAGCGAGGCACCCATCGATAAGCCGGCGGCAATCGCTGACCACAGCAGCGCCATACCGTCGCGTTCCAGCTCCTTTTCACCGTCCTGTCGAATCTCTTCATGGATCGCCGCAGCCCGCGAGGGCAGGGCGTCTTCGTCCACTTCGATATCCGTTCCCTGTTCTTTTTCTTCACTGTCCACGTCATTGTCATGCGTGTTATTTGATGGCGATGGCTTCATTTTTTCTCCCGGTGATAATGCCAGTGCGTAATAAGCGTAGACGCTTTTAGCAAGGGCGAAATGTTACAAAGATTCAAATTAAGAGTAACAAGAGATTAGCAAAGG
>Ga0268256_1000514_pt1 | contig 32518 bp, 31 predicted proteins | sample AgamicAtAmrz_FD_200247 | JGI IMG/M metagenome (GOLD analysis project Ga0268256, IMG submission 200247) | Agave microbial communities from Guanajuato, Mexico - At.Am.rz (v2) (version 3) | ecosystem: Host-associated > Plants > Roots > Rhizosphere | place: Guanajato, Mexico | collected 2012-06-07 | reverse complement strand
GAAGCGCTGAAGCGTTTCCCGGAAGTGAACGCCTCTATCGACGGCGAAGATGTGGTTTATCACAACTACTTCGACGTCAGCATCGCGGTCTCTACGCCGCGCGGCCTGGTCACGCCGGTGCTGAAAGATGTTGATGCGCTGAGCATGGCGGACATTGAGAAGAAAATTAAAGAGCTGGCGATCAAAGGTCGCGACGGCAAGCTGACGGTTGAAGAGCTGACCGGCGGTAACTTCACCATCACCAACGGCGGTGTGTTCGGTTCGCTGATGTCGACGCCGATTATCAACCCACCGCAAAGCGCCATCCTGGGCATGCACGCCATTAAAGATCGTCCCATGGCGGTCAATGGTCAGGTTGTGGTGCTGCCGATGATGTATCTGGCGCTCTCCTACGATCACCGTCTGATCGACGGCCGTGAATCGGTCGGCTATCTGGTGGCGGTGAAAGAGCTGCTGGAAGATCCGGCACGTCTGCTGCTGGACGTCTGATTTTTGCCGGGCGCGCCGCCTTACGCGCGCCCAACCTTATTAATCTTTTCAGACCTGAATGGATAGAACATCATGAACTTACACGAATACCAGGCGAAACAGCTGTTTGCACGGTATGGTATGCCGGCACCAACCGGCTACGCCTGCACTACGCCACGCGAAGCGGAAGAAGCGGCCTCTAAAATTGGTTCAGGCCCGTGGGTAGTGAAATGTCAGGTTCATGCCGGTGGACGCGGTAAAGCGGGCGGCGTGAAAGTGGTTAACAGCAAAGAAGAGATCCGTGCTTTTGCTGAACACTGGCTGGGTAAACGCCTGGTGACCTATCAAACTGACGCTGACGGCCAGCCGGTAAACCAGATCCTGGTTGAAGCCGCGACCGACATCGATCAGGAACTCTATCTGGGCGCGGTAGTTGACCGTGCTACCCGTCGCGTGGTCTTCATGGCCTCAACCGAAGGCGGCGTTGAGATTGAGAAAGTGGCGGAAGAAACCCCGCACCTGATCCATAAAATGGCGCTCGATCCGCTGACCGGTCCGCAGCCTTATCAGGGCCGCGAGCTGGCGTTCAAACTGGGCCTGACCGGCAAGCAAGTCAGCCAGTTCACTAAAATCTTTATGGGCCTGGCGACCCTGTTCCTGGAGCGCGATCTGGCGCTGGTTGAGATCAACCCGCTGGTGATCACCAAACAGGGCGATCTGGTCTGCCTCGACGGCAAACTGGGCGTGGACGGCAATGCGCTGTTCCGTCAGCCGGAGCTGCGTGAAATGCGCGATCCGAGCCAGGAAGATCCGCGTGAAGCGCACGCCACGCAGTGGGAACTGAACTACGTGGCGCTGGAAGGTAACATCGGCTGTATGGTCAACGGCGCAGGTCTGGCGATGGGCACCATGGACATCGTTAAGCACCACGGCGGCCAGCCGGCTAACTTCCTCGACGTGGGCGGCGGCGCGACCAAAGAGCGCGTAACCGAAGCCTTCAAAATCATCCTCTCCGACGACGCGGTGAAAGCGGTATTCGTTAACATCTTCGGCGGCATTGTGCGCTGCGACCTGATTGCCGACGGCATCATCGGCGCGGTGGCTGAAGTTGGCGTCAACGTACCGGTTGTGGTTCGTCTGGAAGGGAACAACGCTGAGCTGGGCGCACAAAAACTGGCGGACAGCGGCCTGAACATCATTGCAGCAACCAGCCTGACAGACGCGGCACAGCGCGTTGTTGCGGCTGCGGAGGGGAAATAATGTCTATTCTGATCGACAAAAACACTAAAGTGATTTGCCAGGGTTTCACTGGCGGTCAGGGTACTTTCCACTCTGAGCAGGCGCTGGCTTACGGCACGCAGCTGGTTGGCGGCGTAACGCCGGGCAAAGGCGGCACCACGCATCTGGGCCTGCCGGTGTTCAACACCGTGCGCGAAGCGGTAGAAGCCACTGGCGCGACGGCGACCGTGATCTACGTTCCGGCTCCGTTCTGTAAAGACGGTATCCTGGAAGCGATTGATGCGGGCATCAAGCTGATCATCACCATCACCGAAGGCATCCCGACGCTGGATATGCTGACGATCAAAGTGAAGCTGGACGAAGCGGGCGTGCGCATGATCGGGCCAAACTGCCCGGGCGTGATCACCCCAGGCGAATGCAAAATCGGCATCATGCCGGGCCACATTCACCAGCCGGGCCGCGTAGGCATCGTGTCGCGTTCAGGCACCCTGACCTATGAAGCCGTTAAGCAGACCACAGACATCGGCTACGGCCAGTCTACCTGCGTCGGCATCGGCGGCGACCCGATCCCGGGCTCTAACTTCATCGATATCCTGAAACTGTTCCAGGATGACCCGCAGACCGAAGCGATCGTGATGATCGGTGAAATCGGCGGCAGCGCGGAAGAAGAAGCGGCAGCGTTCATTAAAGAACACGTGACCAAACCGGTTGTCGGCTACATCGCTGGTGTGACCGCGCCGAAAGGCAAACGTATGGGCCATGCCGGTGCCATCATTGCTGGCGGTAAAGGCACCGCGGATGAGAAGTTCGCGGCGCTGGAAGCAGCTGGTGTGAAAACCGTACGCAGCCTGGCAGACATTGGCGACGCGGTGAAAGCCGTACTGCCAGCAAAATAAGTCAGACCTGCTGAATAACAGGCCACCCTTAGCGGGTGGCTTTTTTTTGTCTGTTGCACTGACAATGAAGAAAGAGAGAATAAGAAGTAAAAAGAGAGGTTAAGAGAAATTTAACTATTACCGGTGAGACCCGACGTTAAAAAATAAAAGCAAAGGTGATTCATTTCTTATTTGCGCTATTTATTTATGACAACTAATTAACAACCTCAACAACAATACATATCTGAAAGATTAAAGCGTTAATCCAGATCAAAAACTCCTGATATTTAACAAACTTTACCGCTGGCAAAGCGCAAGCCAACCGGTTTAAATTGCGCTGCATCAATTCAGTCGTTTCCAAAAACATCCAGGAGATTGTGTCAGGCGTTTATCACTCAATGCCGTCGCCTTCTCTCTCCCGCCTGCCTGAAACTGACTGGACTGTGTTTTAGGGGATTTGCACCACGGTTACTCGCTTATTTCGGGCCGCGGATAGCGTTGATCCGTCGGTAACAAAAAACTGGAATCAATAATCAGTCGTTCCTGAATCTTATTCTGCGCATCAATGCCAGCTGTTTGACGTTGTTATTCGCAGAAGACGTTCATGCGAGGAGCAAGGAGTCACAATGTTAGATATCGTCGAGCTGTCGCGTTTACAGTTTGCCTTGACGGCGATGTACCATTTCCTGTTTGTCCCGTTAACGCTCGGTATGGCGTTTTTACTGGCAATTATGGAAACGGTTTACGTCCTGAGCGGTAAACAGATCTATAAAGATATGACCAAATTCTGGGGCAAGTTATTTGGTATTAACTTTGCGCTGGGTGTGGCCACCGGGCTGACCATGGAGTTCCAGTTCGGCACTAACTGGTCCTATTATTCCCACTACGTTGGCGACATCTTTGGTGCTCCGCTGGCCATTGAAGGGCTAATGGCCTTCTTCCTGGAATCGACCTTTGTGGGGCTGTTCTTTTTTGGCTGGGATCGCCTGAGCAAAGGCCAGCATCTGGCTGTGACCTGGCTGGTGGCGCTGGGCTCCAACCTCTCTGCGCTGTGGATTCTGGTTGCGAATGGCTGGATGCAGAATCCAATCGCCTCAGAATTTAACTATGAAACCATGCGCATGGAGATGCTGAGCTTCTCCGAGCTGGTGCTTAACCCCGTTGCGCAGGTGAAATTCGTGCATACCGTGGCGGCGGGTTATACCACCGGTGCCATGTTTATCCTCGGCATCAGCGCCTGGTATCTGCTTAAAGGGCGTGACACCGCCTTTGCAAAACGCTCCTTCGCTATCGCCGCCAGCTTTGGTATGGCTGCGGTGCTGTCGGTGATTGTGCTCGGCGATGAGTCGGGCTATGAAATGGGCGACGTACAGAAAACTAAACTGGCCGCGATTGAAGCGGAATGGGATACCCAGCCTGCGCCAGCGGCCTTCACGCTGTTTGGATTACCCGATCAGGATAAACAGGAAAATGCCGATGCGGTGCAGATCCCCGGGCTGCTTGGCCTGATTGCCACGCGCTCGATCGACACACCGGTAACCGGTCTGAAAGATCTGATGGCCCAGCATGAGGTGCGCATCCGCAACGGTATGAAAGCCTACTCGCTGCTTAATGAGCTGCGCAGCGGCAGTAACGATCCGGCGGTGCGTGAAGCCTTTAACCAGCACAAACAGGATCTCGGCTATGGTCTGTTGCTGAAGCGCTACACGCCGAACGTGGCGGATGCCACCGACGCGCAGATCCAGCAGGCGGTAAAAGACTCTATCCCGCGCGTCGCGCCGCTCTATTTTGCCTTCCGTATTATGGTGCTCGCGGGCGTACTGCTGCTCGGCATTATCACTTTCTCCTTCTGGAGCGTTATCCGTAATCGTATCGGAAAACATCGCTGGCTGCTGAAAGCCGCGCTGTACGGTATCCCGCTGCCGTGGATCGCCGTAGAAGCAGGCTGGTTTGTCGCGGAATATGGGCGTCAGCCGTGGGCCATTGGCGAAGTGCTGCCGACCTCTGTCGCTAACTCCTCGCTGACCGTGGGCGATCTGCTGTTCTCTATGCTGCTGATCTGCGGTCTCTATACGCTGTTCCTCGTGGCTGAGATGTATCTGATGTTCAAATTCGCGCGTCTTGGGCCGAGCAGTCTGAAAACCGGACGTTATCACCATGAGCAGGTCACGACAGTGGCTGAGCCGGTACGCGGATAAGGAGAGCAACCATGTTTGATTATGAAGTTCTGCGTTTTGTCTGGTGGCTGCTGATCGGCATCTTGCTGGTAGGTTTCGCCGTTGCAGACGGCTTTGATATGGGCGTGGGCATGCTGACGCGTCTGATGGGACGCAACGACACCGAACGTCGCATTATGATCAACAGCATCGCGCCGCACTGGGACGGCAACCAGGTCTGGCTGATCACCGCAGGCGGCGCGCTGTTCGCTGCCTGGCCCATGGTTTACGCGGCGGCGTTCTCCGGCTTCTATGTGGCAATGATTCTGGTACTGGCGTCGCTGTTTTTTCGTCCGGTAGGTTTCGATTATCGTTCTAAAATTGAAGATATGCGCTGGCGCGGCATGTGGGACTGGGGCGTCTTTATTGGCAGTTTTGTTCCGCCGCTGGTGATTGGCGTGGCGTTCGGCAACCTGCTGCAAGGCGTGCCGTTCCATGCCGATGAGTTTTTACGCCTGGAGTACACCGGCAACTTCTTTCAGCTGCTGAACCCCTTTGGTCTGCTGGCGGGCGTAGTTAGCGTGGCGATGATCCTGACGCAGGGCGCGACCTGGCTACAGATGCGCACCAACGGTGAGCTGCATTTGCGTTCACGTGCCGTGGCGCAGGTTGCGGCGCTGGTGATGATGGTCTGCTTCGTGCTGGCGGGCGTTTGGGTGAAATACGGTATTGATGGTTATGTGATTACCAGCGCCATTGATCACCATGCGGCATCCAACCCACTGGGGAAAACCGTGGTGCGTGAAGCGGGCGCGTGGCTGGCGAATTTCAATACCCTGCCTGCGCTGTGGCTCTTCCCGCTGCTGGGCGTAGTGCTGCCGCTGTTGACCGTGCTGTTCTCACGTTGCGAGAAGGGTGGCCTGGCGTTTGTCAGCTCGTCGCTGACGCTGGCGTGCGTGATCATGACTGCAGGCATTGCGCTGTTCCCTTTTATCATGCCGTCAAGCATTGAACCGGGAATGAGCCTGACGATGTGGGATTCAACGTCCAGCCTGCGCACGCTAACGGTCATGACCTTTGCCGCGATGGTGTTTGTGCCCATTATCCTGGCGTACACCAGCTGGTGTTACTACAAAATGTACGGCCGCATCACCAAAGAACACATTGAGCGCAACACGCACTCACTCTACTGATTAAGGAGACGACGCATGTGGTATTTTGCCTGGATTCTCGGCACGCTGCTGGCCTGCGCCTTTGGCATCATCACCGCGCTGGCGATTGAGCATGTTGAAGAGCGCGCGGCACAGGACGAGCGTGCCTGATGCGCAAGCTGATTCGGACGTCATACCGTCTGATGAATAAAGGGCCTTTACGGGCCCTTTCGCTCATGCTGGCGCTGATTGTTGCGGGCTGTTTGTTCTGGGATCCCTCGCGCTACGCCGCGCACACCAGCACTTTATCGGTATGGCAGGGCATTCTGGTGATCTGGGCAGTATGCGCTGGGGTGATCCACGGCACAGGCTTCCATCCGCGCCGCACGCGCTGGCAGGCACTCTTCTCGCCGCTGGTGGCCCTGATTGTACTGCTGTTTGGCCTCTACTGGTTCTGGCGGTAGTCGACGGGTAGCGTCGCTGGCCATGCAGTAATGTCAGCGGCAGGTCAAGAAATCTGCTTAAATTCCTTCCGTTTGTTTCCGTCTGATAATTATTTTCTCCTGGCTCTGGCATCCCATTCCCAACCCCAAATCTCTTGCGTATAGTAGCAACGTTTAAAAACGAGACCGGGATGTAGAGTGAGTACAACGCTGTTTCGCTGGCCGGTTCGGGTCTATTACGAAGACACCGACGCCGGTGGTGTGGTTTACCACGCCAGCTATATTGCTTTTTATGAACGAGCACGTACCGAAATGCTGCGACAGCGCCATTTCAATCAGCAAACCCTGCTGGAAGAGCAGGTCGCTTTTGTGGTGCGGCGCATGACGGTGGACTATGTTTCGGCGGCACGTCTCGACGATCTTCTGGAAATCCAGAGCGAAGTGACAGCGATGACGCGTGCGAGCATGACGTTCTCCCAGCGTATCGTCAATGCAGAAGGCAAGGTTCTGAACGAAGCAGAAGTCCTGATTGCCTGCATCAACCCACATCTTATGAAGCCGATTGCGCTTCCCAAGTCTATTGTCGCGGAGTTCAAGCAGTGACTGACATGAACATTCTTGATTTGTTCCTGAAGGCGAGCCTTCTGGTCAAACTTATCATGTTGATTTTGATCGGCTTTTCTATTGCCTCATGGGCCATCATTATTCAGCGCACCCGCATCCTGAATGCGGCAGGACGCGAAGCGGAAGCCTTTGAAGACAAATTCTGGTCCGGCATTGAGCTTTCGCGTCTTTACCAGGAGAGCCAGGGACGTCGCGAAGAGCTGAGCGGTTCAGAGCAGATTTTCTATGCAGGCTTTAAGGAGTTTGCCCGTCTGCATCGCGTCAACAGCCATGCGCCTGAAGCCGTTGTCGAAGGTGCCAGCCGTGCCATGCGCATTTCAATGAACCGCGAGCTGGAAACGCTGGAAAACCATATTCCTTTCCTCGGTACTGTGGGTTCAATCAGCCCCTATATCGGTCTGTTCGGCACCGTCTGGGGTATCATGCACGCCTTTATCGCGCTGGGCGCGGTTAAACAGGCAACGCTGCAAATGGTTGCGCCGGGTATCGCCGAAGCGCTGATCGCCACCGCGATCGGTCTGTTCGCCGCCATTCCTGCGGTCATGGCCTATAACCGACTGAACCAGCGCGTGAACAAGCTGGAACAGGGCTATGACAACTTTATGGAAGAGTTCACGGCCATCCTGCACCGTCAGGCTTTCTCCAGCGAAAACGCCAAGTAAGCGGAGGTAAACCATGGCCAGAGTACGTGGTCGCGGCCGCCGCGACCTGAAATCGGAAATTAACATTGTTCCGTTGCTCGACGTCCTGCTGGTGCTGCTGCTGATCTTTATGGCGACAGCGCCGATCATTACCCAGAGCGTCGAAGTGGATCTGCCGGACGCCACCGATTCGAAAACGGTCTCCAGCGACGATAATCCGCCGGTGATTGTCGAAGTTGCAGGCGTTGGCCAGTACAGCCTGGTGGTGGATCACGATCGAATGGAACAGCTACCGCCAGAACAGGTGGTAAGCGAAGCGCAGCGTCGCATTGAAGCCAATCCCAAAACCGTCTTCCTGATCGGCGGTTCGAAGGATGTGCCTTACGACGAAATTATTAAAGCGCTAAACCTGCTGCATCAGGCAGGCGTTAAATCTGTCGGTTTGATGACGCAGCCGATTTAAAGTCGAACCGTTTTTTGGGAACCGAGTGTGTCGAAGGCAACCGAGCAAAACGAGAAGTTAAAGCGCGCGATAATGATATCGGTGGCTCTGCACGTCGTGCTGATTGCGCTGCTGGTCTGGAGTTCGTTCCACGAGAATATTGAAGCCAGCGGTGGCGGCGGCGGTAGCGATATCGACGCGGTGATGGTTGATCCTGGTGCCGTGGTAGAGCAGTACAATCGTCAGCAGAACCAGAAAAATGACAGCCAGCGCGCCGAGCAGCAGCGTCAGAAACAGGCGCAGCAGCAGGCTGAAGAGCTACAGCAAAAGCAGGCTGCCGAACAGCAGCGTCTGAAAGAGCTGGAAAAAGAGCGCCTGCAGGCGCAGGAAGCCGCAAAAGCGCAGGCTGAACAGCAGAAACAAGCAGAGGCGGCGGCAAAAGCGGCGCAGGAACAGCAGAAGGCTGCTGAAGCCGCTGCTGCGCAGGCTAAAGCTGATGCCAAAGCAGAAGCGCAGGCGCAGGCGAAAGCCGCCGCCGATGCAAAGCAGAAAGCAGAAGAGCAGGCAAAACAGGCAGCTGCTGACGCGAAGAAAAAAGCAGAAGAGCAGGCGAAAGCCGCTGCTGCTGCTGCCGCGAAAGAGAAAGCGGTTGCTGACGCTAAAGCGGCATCTGACGCGAAGGCGAAAGCTGACGCCGAAGCGAAAGCCAGGGCGGCGGCGGATGCGAAGGCGAAAGCTGCGCAGGAAGCCAAAGAGAAAGCGGAAGCCGCGAAAGAGAAGGCTGCTCAGGACGCTAAAGAGAAAGCCGAGGCGGCCAAAGAGAAGGCCGCGCAGGAAGCAAAAGAAAAAGCCGAAGCCGCTAAAGAGAAAGCGGCAGCCGAGGCAAAAGCCAAGGCAGAGGCGGCGGCAAAAGCGAAAGCAGCGGCTGACGCCAAGAAAAAGGCAGCGGCAGAAGCTGCAAAAAATGAAAGTGACGTCGATGACCTGTTAGGTGGGCTCTCATCTGGTAAGAATGCACCGAAAAGCGGCACAGCCGGCGGCGGTGCGGCAGGGCAGGGCAATCAGAAGAAAGCCGGTGCATCAGGCGCAGAGATTAACTCTTATCTGGGGCAGGTTGTGGGGGCGATTCAGAGCCGCTTCTACGACGCTGATACTTATAAAGGTAAAGAGTGTAACCTGCGTATTAAGCTGGCACCGGATGGTTTGCTGATTGACGTCAAATCTGAAGGTGGCGACCCGGCTTTGTGCCAGGCTGCTATCACTGCTGCGAAACAGGCTCGAATTCCTAAGCCGCCATCGCAAGCCGTGTATGAAGTGTTTAAAAACGCGCCGATGCGTTTCAAACCGGAATAATGCAGTAACCCACGGCAGGTTAGACTAAGGTTAGCTTGCCGTACTTAATGAATACTCGTGTTTTTCAGGAACTGTGCGAATTATCGTGAACTCAGGTTCAGGTAAGGGAGAAAAGATGAAGCAGGCACTTCGTGTAACCTTAGGTTTTTTTGTTCTGCTGTGGGCAGCGATGCTTCACGCAGAAGTACGCATTGAAATTACGCAGGGCGTGAACACCGCGCGCCCAATTGGTGTGGTGCCGTTTAAATGGGCGGGTTCAGGCGCAGCGCCTGAAGATGTTGGCGGCATTGTCTCCGCTGACTTACGCAACAGCGGTAAATTCAACCCCATCGACCGTTCACGTCTGCCACAGCAGCCAACCAGCGCGCAGGAAGTACAGCCTGCCGCCTGGAGTGCACTGGGTATTGATGCGGTGGTCGTTGGTCAGGTCACGCCTAACCCAGATGGCAGCTATCAGATCGCCTATCAGCTGGTGGATACCGGCGGTGCACCGGGAACCGTTCTGGCGCAGAACTCTTATAAAGTCACCAAACAATGGCTGCGCTACGCTGCGCACACGGCCAGTGACGAAGTGTTCGAGAAGCTGACCGGTATCAAAGGGGCGTTCCGTACCCGTATCGCTTACGTGGTACAGACTAACGGCGGCCAGTTCCCGTATGAACTGCGCGTCTCAGACTACGACGGCTTTAACCAGTTTGTTGTTCACCGTTCACCGCAGCCGCTGATGTCACCGGCCTGGTCACCAGACGGCAGCAAAGTTGCCTATGTGACCTTTGAAAGCGGTAAATCGGCGCTGGTGGTCCAGACGCTGGCAAACGGTGCGATTCGTCAGGTTGCCTCTTATCCGCGCCATAACGGTGCGCCAGCCTTCTCGCCGGATGGCTCTAAGCTGGCCTTTGCGCTCTCTAAAACCGGTAGCCTGAACCTGTATGTGATGGACCTGGCGTCTGGCCAGACGCGTCAAGTGACCGATGGTCGCTACAACAGCACTGAACCAAGCTGGTTCCCGGACAGCCAGACGCTGGCTTACACCTCGGATCAGGCCGGTGCGCCTCAGATTTACAAAATTGGTATCAACGGCGGTGCGCCACAACGTATTACCTGGGAAGGTGCGCAAAACCAGGATGCGGACGTGTCCACCGACGGCAAAACCATGGTGATGATCAGCAGCGCCGGTGGTGCTCAGCATGTCGCCAAACAGGATCTGGTAACGGGAGCCGTTCAAACGTTAACGAGCACGTTCCTGGATGAATCGCCAAGTCTGGCACCAAACGGCACGATGGTAATCTATAGCTCTACTCAGGGGATGGGTTCCGTGTTGCAGTTGGTATCAACAGATGGGCGTTTCAAAGCGCGTCTTCCGGCAACTGATGGACAGGTAAAATCGCCTGCCTGGTCGCCGTATCTGTAATGCATAAGTCCCCTGCGCAGCGGGGGTTAAATGTATGACAAACAATATAACAGGATAAAAAAATGCAACTGAACAAAGTGCTGAAAGGGTTGATGCTGGCTCTGCCGGTTCTGGCTGTAGCCGCTTGTAGCTCACACAAAAACAACAACAATGACCAGACTGGCATGGGCGCTGATGGCGCTTACGGCAACGGTTCTGGCATGAACGGCAGCGGCAACATGTCTTCTGACGAGCAGGCGCGTCTGCAGATGCAGCAGCTGCAGCAGAACAACATCGTTTACTTCGGCCTGGACAAATATGACGTCCAGTCTGATTACGCTCAGATGCTGGACCAGCACGCTGCGTTCCTGCGTAGCAACCCGTCATACAAAGTGACCATCGAAGGTCACGCGGATGAGCGCGGTACGCCGGAATACAACATCGCCCTGGGCGAGCGTCGTGCTAACGCCGTGAAGATGTACCTGCAGGGTAAAGGCGTGTCGGCTGACCAGATGTCTATCGTTTCTTACGGTAAAGAGAAACCGGCTGTTCTGGGTCATGACGAATCGGCTTACTCTAAAAACCGTCGTGCCGTTCTGGTCTACTAAGAGAATCACATGATTAGTAACTTCAGACTTCATCTGTTGGGTCTGTCGTTACTGGTTGGCGTAGCGGCCCCCTGGGCCGCTAATGCCCAGGCGTCAATCAGTAGCGTCGGCTCTGGCTCGGTCGAAGACCGTGTCACCACTCTTGAACGAATTTCCAATGCCCAGGCTCAGCTTCTGCAACAACTGCAGCAGCAGATGAGTGACAACCAAAGCGATATTGATTCGCTGCGCGGGCAAATCCAGCAAAACAGCTATCAGCTTAATCAGGTGATCGAGCGTCAGAAGCAGCTCTATCAGCAGATAGACAGCCTGAGCAGCAGCGGCGCAAACAGCTCAGCGCAAAGCGGCGGCGATGCATCAGCGGCAACGGCTGATGCGGGCGCAGCGGCGAGCGCGGGCGGCGCAGCAGCAGCATCCGCTGCGCCCACACAGAGCGGTGACGCCAACAGCGACTACAACGCTGCGGTGGCGCTGATTCTGGAAAAGAAACAGTATGACCAGGCGATTACTGCGCTACAGGCGTGGGTGAAGCGTTATCCTGATTCAACCTACCAGCCAAACGCCAATTACTGGCTAGGGCAGTTGAATTACAACAAGGGTAAAAAAGACGACGCGGCTTATTATTACGCCACCGTGGTTAAAAATTACCCGAAGTCGCCGAAGGCTTCTGAAGCGTTGCTGAAGGTTGGCGTCATCATGCAAGAGAAAAACGATACGGCAAAAGCCAAAGCGGTTTACCAGCAGGTGATCAAACTTTACCCCAACACCGACTCAGCGAAGCAGGCGCAAAAACGCTTATCCGGGCTGTAATTTGTGCAGCCAGCACCAGATTTTGCCTGATTTCTGGTCTGGCAGCATGAAAGGTAAGCAGTTGAACCCACTGGCGGAAAATAAGGGTTGCGCTACCTCGGTAAATCAGTAATATATGCCGCCGTTGCCGGGACAGAATGTAAATGTGTCGGCAAGCCTGAAGATGGGTCGTTAGCTCAGTTGGTAGAGCAGTTGACTTTTAATCAATTGGTCGCAGGTTCGAATCCTGCACGACCCACCATCTTCCCAGCGAGCAGTTAAATTAGCTGTTTCCTGAGAAGCTTCAGCATTGCTTCACAACCTAAAGATGGGTCGTTAGCTCAGTTGGTAGAGCAGTTGACTTTTAATCAATTGGTCGCAGGTTCGAATCCTGCACGACCCACCATCTTTAACGCAGGCTTCAGGTTTGCGGGTTGTAAGCCCCGAGCGGGTCGTTAGCTCAGTTGGTAGAGCAGTTGACTTTTAATCAATTGGTCGCAGGTTCGAATCCTGCACGACCCACCAATTCAGGAAAAAGCGCCCAATGGGCGCTTTTTTCGTTTATGTGCACTGAAGGTCAACGTGCAGGTTCGACTGAATCGCCGGGAGCGATTTTGAACAACGCAGGACGTTGACCCGGAACGGGCGTACCTCCGGGATGGGGCGCGTAGCCGCAAGCCCGACCCACAGGGGAGTGGGTTTCCTTTGCGATCGGGTCTGCTACCCCTACGCCACGCACTATATCCGCAGCGATGGCTATTCCGCGCCTCGTTACGATTCTTTCTTCGCCTTTGCGGCGGTGAGGTTCTCCCAGATATGCATCACCGCATAGCTGCGCCACGGACGCCACAGCTGTGAGCGCGCCTCTGCCTCAGAAGGCTTAAGGCCGCCAAGATTATTACGGATGGCGATATCCTCTTTAGGAAAGGCGTCAGGCCAGCGCAGGGCGCGCATCGCAATATAGTGCGCCGTCCACGGGCCAATTCCCGGCAGCGCGACCAGCTGCTTTATTACCGCCTCTGGAGGCTGCGTCGCGTTAAAGCGTAGCGTTTCCCCGGCACACGCCTGCGCAAAGGCGATAATGGCGCGCGAGCGCGCGCTGACAATACCCAGCGGGGCGACATCGTCCACCGTCAGGCTGGCAATACGCGCGGGCTGTGCGGCGTAGCGCGTCAAATCGGCGAAAGGGGTCTCACAGGGCTCGCCAAAGGCGGCGGCAAAACGACTGCTCACAGTGGTTGCTGCTTTCACCGTCACCTGCTGGCCGATAATGGCGCGAACCCCAAGCTCAAAAGCATCGAAAGCGCCCGGCACGCGCAAGCCCGGGTTCAGTGCCAGGCTCGGTGCCAGCAGCGCGTCCTGAGCCAGACGGGCGGCGATAAGCTGCGGCTGGGCGTTAAGGTCGAAAAGATCGCGCAGGCGGCGCAGCAGCAGCGGCAGCACCGGCGTCAGCGAGGTAGAGAACTCCAGCTGTAAGGCGTTTTTTTGCGGAAGGTGCGACACGCTGATCCAGCCGCGGCAGCGGCCCAGCGCCACGGTGCGCCTCCAGCAGCCATCCTGCACCGCCTCCACCTCTTTCATCAGGTGCGACTGCAAAAACGCCAGCATCGCCTCCCAGTCATAGGGCGGGCGATAGCTAAGGCGCAGCGTGGCGCTGTCGACCGGCTGCGTGCGCGTCGAACCATTGGTACTTTTACGCAGCGCGCCCGGCGTCATACGGTAGCGCGCCTGAAACACATCATTAAAACGACGCAGGCTGCTGAATCCGCTGGCATAGGCCACCTCCGTCACCGGCAGACGGGTTTCCGTCAACAGCTGCTTCGCCAGCAGCATACGGCGCGTCTGCTTCAGCTCCAGCGGCGAAACGCCCAGCTCCTGCTGAACAATACGGCGAAGCTGGCGCAGGCTCATGCCAAACTCAGCGGCGATCTCCTCCAGCCCCTGATGCTGCTCCAGCATGCCTTCCTCAATACGCTGAATCAGCCGTTCGGCCAGGCGATGTGGCTGGTCGACCGGTGCGTTACCGGGCGCAAGCTCAGGACGGCAGCGCAGGCAGGGGCGAAAATGGGCTTTCTCCGCCGCCTCGGCGCTGGCAAAAAACAGGCAGTTCTTCTGCTGCGGCGCCTTAACCGGGCAGATGGGGCGACAGTAAATACCCGTTGAGGTCACGCCGACATAAAACACCCCATCGAAACGGGTATCGCGCGAGGTTAAGGCCTGGTAAGCAATCTCAGGATCGAACATAGTGACTCCCGCAAATAAACAGAGCCTATACCCGGTTTTAGATACAAACTCGCTGTTTTCGGACAGCAAAGCAGTTTAGTCTGATGACCGAAAACGGCCAGCACGCCACCAGCAAAATGCGATAATAACGGACATCCTAAACAGGGAGAATGGCATCATGTATCACTTCAAACTTGTCTCTACGCCCGTTGGCGAACTGAAACTGGTGGCGAGCGAACGCGGGCTCGCGGGTATCCTTTGGAAAAACGACGATCCGCACGGCGCGCGATTCTTACCGCAAACCCACGATGAGTCGCATCCCATCCTCATCGAGACCGAGCGCCAGCTGCGGGAATATTTTGCTGGTGAGCGTCGCTGCTTCGAACTGCCGCTCGACTTCGTCGGCACCGACTTCCAGAAAAAAGTGTGGAACGCGCTGGTGGCGATCCCCTTTGGCGAAACGCGCAGCTACAGCGAAATTGCCCGACAGATTGGTCATCCGCAGGCGGTGCGCGCGGTCGGTGCGGCTAACGGCAGAAACCCGCTTTCTATTGTCGCCCCTTGCCATCGTGTGATTGGGGCGAATGGTAAACTGACCGGCTTTGCGGGCGGGCTGGAGGTTAAGGCATTTTTGCTGGATCTGGAGATGCCGCAAAAAGTGGGCGTGCTGCCGCTGTTTGCCGGTGAGTCAGCCAGCCAGACGCTATAAAAAAGAGCAGGACACCGCTGCGCGTTTACGCTATCGTGTTTAGCATATAAAACATGATGGCAAGATGATCGCGATTTATTGCCGTCTTTCAGCAATATTCGTTCATTTGATAAAACGAGAGCGGTGTCATGAGTGCTTTATTCGATGCAGAAAACGCGGTCTATCCCTTCCCGGCAAAACCTGCCCGGCTCAGCGCCGATGAAAAAACCTTTTACCTCAATAAAATCAAACGTCTGTTAAAAGAGCGCAACGCGGTGATGGTGGCACACTACTACACCGACCCCGAAATCCAGGCGCTGGCGGAAGAGACCGGCGGATGTGTGGCGGATTCGCTGGAAATGGCGCGCTTCGGCAGCACGCATCCGGCGTCAACGCTGCTGGTGGCGGGCGTGCGTTTTATGGGCGAAACCGCCAAAATTCTCAGCCCGGAAAAAACCGTGCTGATGCCAACGCTTCAGGCTGAATGCTCGCTCGATCTCGGCTGCCCCATCGAGGAATTCAACGCCTTTTGCGACGCCCATCCCGACCGCACCGTGGTGGTCTACGCCAACACGTCGGCAGCGGTCAAAGCGCGCGCCGACTGGGTCGTCACCTCCAGCATTGCGGTTGAACTGATTGACCACCTCGACAGCCTCGGTGAGAAAATTATCTGGGCGCCGGATCGCCACCTTGGCCGCTATGTCACGCAGAAAACCGGCGCGGACGTGCTGTGCTGGCAGGGTGCCTGCATCGTGCACGATGAGTTTAAAACTCAGGCGCTGCTGCGCATGAAAAATCTCTATCCCGACGCGGCAGTGCTGGTGCACCCGGAATCGCCGCAGGCGATAGTCGATCTGGCCGATGCGGTCGGTTCAACCAGCCAGCTGATCCAGGCGGCGCAGCGGTTGCCGCATCCACAGATGATCGTGGCCACCGATCGCGGCATCTTCTACAAAATGCAGCAGGCGGTGCCAGGCAAAACCCTGCTGGAAGCGCCGACGGCGGGCGAAGGGGCAACCTGCCGCAGCTGTGCGCACTGCCCGTGGATGGCGATGAACGGCCTGAAGGCGATTGCAGAAGGGCTGGAGCAGGGCGGCGCACAGCATGAAATAGAGGTTGATGCCGCGCTGCGCGAGGCGGCATTATTGCCGCTCAACCGCATGCTATCCTTTGCTGCGGAACTCAAACTTAAGGTACAAGGGAACGCCTGAGGGACAAATGATGGATTTTTTTAGCACCAGCAACATTCTGGTTCATATCCCGCTCGGTGCGGGCGGCTACGATCTCTCATGGATCGAAGCCATTGGCACGCTGGCGGGTTTGCTCTGCATCTGGCTCGCCAGCCTGGAGAAGGTGATTAACTACCCGTTCGGCCTGATTAACGTCACGCTGTTCGCGGTGATCTTCTTTCAGATCCAGCTTTATGCCAGTCTGCTGCTGCAACTCTTCTTCTTCGTTGCGAACGTCTACGGCTGGTACGCCTGGAGCCGTCAAACCGACGATCGCCAGGCCGCGCTAAAAATCCGCTGGCTACCTTTGCCGAAAGCGCTGGGCTGGGGAGCCGCCTGTGTTATCGCCATCGCACTGATGACGCGCTATATCGACCCGGTCTTCGCCTTCCTGACGCGCATCGCGGTGTCACTAATGAACGCGCTTGGCTTAGGGGTGGCGATGCCGACACTACAGCCCGACGCCTTCCCGTTCTGGGATTCCTGCATGATGGTGCTCTCCATCGTGGCGATGATCCTGATGACGCGCAAATATGTTGAAAACTGGCTGCTGTGGGTGGTGATTAACGTGATTAGCGTGATGATCTTTGCGCGTCAGGGCGTCTATGCCATGTCGCTGGAGTACGCCATCCTGACGCTGATTGCGCTTAACGGATCGCGTATGTGGATACAGAGCGCGCGCCAGCATGGCTCGCGCGCGCTGTCGCGTCAGTGAGGGTGCGCCTGTTCGCCGTGATGATGATGGTGATGCCCCGCCGCTGACCCCTCATCATAGCCCAGCTCGCAGTCGGGCGTGGCGCACGGCTGGTACTCCATCTGCACCGTCGCATGGCCAATCTGGTACTTCTGGTGCAGATAGCGGTGGATACGCTGTAGCAGCGCATCGTGATCGTAAGGCGGGATCACGTGCACATGCAGCGTCACCACCGGCTTCTCGCCAACCTGCCAGACGTGCACATGGTGCACGTTACGCACTTCTGGAAGATTCAGCGTTAAATCGCGCGCCAGCTTCTCAACGTTAATGATTTCTGGCGCGCCTTCCAGCAGCTCATGCAGGCTTTCACGCAGCAGCGCCCAGGCGCTGCGCAGCACCAGCAGCGACACCAGCAGCGACAGAATCGGGTCGATGGGCGTCCAGCCGGTATAGAGAATAATCAGCGCGGCGACAATCGCCCCAACCGATCCCAGCAGGTCGCCCATCACATGCAGCGCGGCGGCACGCACGTTGAGGTTCTTCTCTTCGCTGCCGTGATGCAGCAGCCAGAATGACAGGAGATTCGCCAGCAGGCCGGCGACGGCGATGCCAAGCATCAGGCCGCCAGTCACCGGCTGCGGCTGGTAGAAACGGCGCAGCGCCTCCCAGACAATCAGCGCGGTAATCACCAGCAGGGCGATCGCGTTGACGAAAGCTGCCAGCGTGGTAAGGCGCAGCAGGCCAAAGGTGTGGCGCGCATTGGGTTTCCGCTGGGCGAACTGCACCGCCAGCAGCGCCATCAGCAGCGCAGCAGAATCGGTCAGCATATGTCCGGCATCGGCCAGCAGCGCCAGCGAGCCGGAAATCCAGCCGCCGATCGCCTCCGCCAGCATAAAGATTGCCGTTACGGCGAAAGCGGCGGCAAGGCGTTTACGGTTGCCCGCTGGCGCGCTATGAGTGTGGTTATGAGCCATAAGAGTCCAGTTTTTTCAGTAACCTGTTGGTGAGTAATAGTAGCAAATCCCATTCGTCCGGTGCGTCCTGATGCTGCTTCGCTTTGTCGGCCAGCTGCTGGCTCAAACTGGCTCCTTGTTGCAGGCCGATCAGCAGCCAGCTTCCCTTCATGCGGTGCGCGGCTTCTGCCAGCTGCGCCCAGTCGCTGGCCTCACGCGCTGCGCTGATGCGCGCCACGTCGCCGTTCAGCGCGTCGCGCAACGTCTGGCTGAGGCGCGCCAGGAACTTTTCGTTCTGCTGCGCCAGCTGGCGCAGATTGTCATCCAGATCGGCCAGCGGATCCGGGTCGAAATGTACCAGCAGCGCGGCGATGTCGCTGAGCTGCACCGGCTTAATCAGTACGCGCTCGTTTTCCTGCAACGGCAGGCTGAGCAGCTGGGCATCAGCAGAGCAGAGTACGCGCAGCGCCTGTGCCCTACGCTGCCGATCGCGCCGGCGCAGCAGGCGCAGCAGCAGCTGGCCGTCCGGGCGCGGCATCATCTGATCGATAAACAACAGATCGTAAGGCTGCTCTGCGTCGGCGCGCAGCAGCGCGCGACCCTCGGCGAAACAGTCTGCTTGAATGGCAAAGCGCGCCAGCTGCTGCTGCAACACCAGCAGATTAGTCGGATGGTCATCGACAACCGCGACGCGCAGTGCGGCGTAGCGGGGCAGCACGGCAGTTTCCTGTGCTGCGGCCTCACAACGCTCGAGCGGCAAACTGACCTTTACCTCAGTGCCTTCACCGGGCTGTGAATAGAGCGCAATGCTGCCGCCCATGCGCTGCACGATCTCCCGACAGATAAACAGCCCCAGGCCGCTGCCCTGTACCGATACCTTTTTGCCGGACGGTGCCTGATACCAGGGATCGAACAGTTTTGGCTGCTCTTCTGGTGGGATGCCGCTGCCGCTGTCCTGCACGCTAAACACCAGCCGATCGCTGGCAGCCAGCGTCAGGCGAATCACACCCTGCGTGGTAAATTTCAAGGCGTTGGTCATCAGGTTGTTGATCACCTGCTGCAACCGATCCCCATCGATCAATACGCTTTCCGGCAGCGGCGTTAACGCCTCGACGGACAAGGTCGGGCCGCCTGCGCGCATCAGCGGATGGTAGAAGTGCTGCTGCTGCGCCAGCCAGTCACGTAGCGCCAGCGGGCGCGGTGCAAGGTTAAAGCTGTTGCTCTCAATGCGCGCGTGATCCTGTAAATCGTTCAGCAGCGTCATCAGCGAGCTGGCGCTGCTGTAAACCAGCGCCAGGCTGCTGGAGCGATCTTTTTCCAGTTCAAGCAGGCCAAGGATCGCCTGCATCGGCGTGCGCAGCTCATGGCTGACGGTAGCAAGAAACTGGCTTTTCATGGCGTTGGCGCGCTCGGCCTGCTGGCGCTGAATACGTTCACGGCGCTGCTGCCAGTAACGCCGCGCCAGCAGCAGCAGCAGAATCACGATAGCCACGCCTGCCGCCGCGAGCACCAGCAGTGGCAGCGAGCGCATCGCCATGGCATTGCCCGGCTGCGGCGGCGTTAGCCAGCCATCGCGCATCTGGCGCTGCGTATCGACGGGGATCTGTTGCAGCGCGCGGTTGATGAGCGGACGCAGCAACGGCGGATCGGCAGCCACGCCCAGTGCAATCGGCCAGGCGATATCGCTGGCGGCGAAGGCAAGGTGCAGGCGATCGCCATAGCGACCCGCAATACGCCAGCGCGCCGACAGCACGTTATCGGCCAGCGCGTCGATTTGGCCGTTTGCCAGCGCGTCGTACAGGCTGGCGCGATCGGTAAACATCTGCGGCGTCACGTCGGCGGGCAGTAGCTGCGCCGCCACGTCATCACGCAGAATGCCGACGCGCTTGCCCGCCAGATCGTGCCAGCGGCTCAGGCTGGCGTCGCGCCGGCTATAGATACCCCATAAGGCGCGCCACACCGGCAGCGTGGCATTCTGCATGGCTTCACCGTTCAGCGGCTGCGTCAGGCGCAGCTGCACCTGATGCTGTGCCAGCAGTTCTTCAGCCTGCTGTGGGCCGCTGACCCAGCGCGGCGCGAAACGGATGCCGCTGCTCTGCGCAATGGCGTTCAGCAGATCGACACTGTAACCGCGCGCCGCGCCGCTGCCGTCACGGTAGCTCCAGGGCGCGTTATCGCTTTCCGCCGCGTAATAGATCACCGGGTGCGTGCCCAGCCACTCACGTTCCGCTGCGCTCAGCATCAGCGTTTGCGTATCCTGATAGCGCGGCAGCGGCGCGCCCCAGCGCGACTGAAGATTGGTCACCAGTTCCGCGGGCAGCTGGCGCAGGCTCTGATTCAGCCAGTTGATAAGCGCCTCATCGCGGGCGAAGGCACGCAACGTTAGCTGGCCGACATCCAGATCTGACGCGATCTGGTAGATCTCTCCCTGCTGTAGCTGACTAAGCAGAAAGCTGGCGCTGATCTCATCCGCCACCACATAGTCGTTCTGCTGGTTCAACAGCGTAGAAAGCGCCTGAAGATCGTTGCTGTAGGTGCGCCAGCGATGCTTTGCTGCCACCGCCGCAGGCAGCTGCGCCAGCGTGACTGCGCTGATGGCAAGCTGGGCATTCTGGCTGTTGAACATTACGGCGCGCGCATTGCGCTGGCTGCGATAGATGCGCAGCGGGCTGGTGAACCAGCTTTCGCTATGCAGCACGCCTTCTGGCAGCGGACTGGGCAGCGCGCCCAGCGCGAAATCGATTTGGTTAGCCTGCAACGCCGCAATAAGCTGCGTGCGATCGCCGAACAGTTGTAGCGAGAAACGTGCCCCGGTGAGCTGGTGCAGCGCCGCCAGCGCATCGGCATCCAGGCCATAGAGCTCATCGCCGACGCGCATTGCCCAGGGCGCATTGCTCTCTTCCAGCAGCCCCACGCGCAGCACTTTCCCCTGCATCGTGTCGGCACCGTTGACCGGCATCATCATCGGCAGATCGAGGCTGCTGACCGGACGCACTTCCGCCTGCGCCAGCGTGGTCATCAGGCACAGCAACAGCAGCAGCGCGCGTATCACTGCTGCGCTTTCCACAGGTCGGCCAGCTCGACCACCGAGCGCGCGCCGGTTTTTTCCAGAATGTTCTTTTTATGGGTGCTGACGGTTTTGTTGCTGATATGCAGTCGTTCGGCAATTTGCAGGTTTGACAGGCCGTTCGCCAGCAGCGCCAGTATCTGCTGCTCTTTACTGGTTAACGGCAGGGCAGGCGCGGTAACCGCAGGCGGGAAAGCGAGCTGGCCGCCCAGCACGGCGAGGATCGCGCTCAAGAGCTGCTCCATGCGCTGGCTCTTGACCACATAGCCAGCCGCGCCCAGCGCCTGCGCGCTGCGTAGGTAGTGACTGCTCTGCTGCGCCGAGTAGATTAAAACAGGGATGTGGGGATGGTGTGCTTGCAGGCGGCGCAAAATCTCCAGCCCGTCGCCATCCGGCAGGCCAATATCCAGCACGATAATATCCACAGGCTGCGTCAGCAGCTGGCGCGCCTGCTGCTCGCTGGCAGCGGATTGTAACGTAATGGGGAAAGGAGCCTGTTCAAGCGCGGCTTCCAGCGCTACTTCAACCAGTGGATGGTCGTCTATCAACAACAGCGAGGCCATGAAGATTTCCTGACAGAATTCATTGCCCCAGCATAGCGGAAGTTAGTGCAGAGAAAAATAATGGAGAGCCGAAGCTCTCCAGAAGATATTACTGCGAGGTGCCGTCAGTTTTGCGATCTACCTGACCACCGCCTTCACCGGTTTTTACCTTACTATTAATGTCAGGGCATTTACCGTCTTTACACTGGCTATTCTGATCAATTTCATCGGCTGACATATTGCTGCTGCCGGTGCTGCCGCCGTTAGCCGCAGGATTGGTATTGGTGTCAGTGTTATTGATTTTGCTGTTATCAACATTATTTGGCGGCAGGTTCTGTTTTGCACCGCCAGCTGCTGCACCTGCGTCTGCAGCCTGATTAGCCGTACCGTTATTGCTGCTGGCGGCCATTGCCGCGCCGCTGCCTAATGTCATTGCTGCCGTCAGAAAGATAATTGCAAACTTATTCATCATTATGCTCCTGTAATCAATGATAGCTGCTGTTTTAAACCCGATGGTGCAGTTTGACGCAAAGATGTTCCGGCGAAATTTAATTTCACCCAAAGGTCGTCCGGAAGATTTAAATAATGTAAGCGAAGCGTTCCTCAGTGCTTACAAGTTAAAAGCCTAGTTGATAACCCTATAAATGCAAATTTCACACATGCATTTAAGACGTGCCCTGAATTTACACTCCGGACGCAACGGGATAAATTGACCGGGTTGCGTCCGACGCACGTCGGACCAGGAATAAATGGAATGAGTTATGAATTACCAGAACGATGATTTACGCATTCGGGATATTAAAGAGCTGCTGCCTCCCGTTGCGCTGCTGGAAAAGTTTCCTGCTACCGATAATGCCGCCCGTACCGTTGCCCAGGCGCGCGAGGCGATCCATCAGATCCTGCAAGGCGAGGACGATCGCCTGCTGGTGGTGATTGGCCCTTGCTCAATTCACGATCCGCAAGCGGCGAAAGAGTACGCCTCACGCCTGCTGAAGCTGCGCAATGAGCTAAAAGGCGAGCTGGAAGTGGTGATGCGCGTCTATTTTGAAAAACCGCGCACTACCGTGGGCTGGAAAGGGCTGATCAACGATCCCTATATGGACGGCAGTTTCCAGCTGAACGATGGCCTGCGTCTGGCACGCCAGCTGCTGCTGGAGATCAATGACAGCGGCCTGCCGGCTGCGGGTGAGTTTCTCGACATGATTACGCCGCAGTATGTGGCAGACCTGATGAGCTGGGGCGCTATTGGCGCACGCACCACCGAATCGCAGGTGCACCGCGAGCTGGCCTCTGGCCTTTCCTGCCCGGTTGGTTTTAAGAACGGCACCGACGGCACCATTAAAGTGGCTATCGACGCGATTAACGCAGCCGGTTCGCCGCACTGCTTCCTGTCGGTGACCAAATATGGCCATTCGGCGATTGTCGAAACCAGCGGTAACGCGGACTGCCACATTATTCTGCGCGGCGGCAAAGAGCCGAACTATAGCGCGCAGCACGTCAGCGTGGTGAAAGCCGGGCTGGAGAAGGCGGGCCTGCCGCAGCAGGTGATGATCGATTTCAGCCACGCCAACAGCAGCAAGCAGTTTAAGAAGCAGATGGAAGTAGCCGATGACGTCTCTGCGCAGATTTCGGGCGGCGAGCAGGGCATTGTCGGCGTGATGATCGAGAGCCATCTGGTCGAGGGCAACCAGAGCCTGGAGAGCGGCGAGCCGCTGGTCTATGGCAAGAGCGTTACCGACGCCTGTATCGGCTGGGATGATACCGATAAGGTGCTGCGCCAGCTGGCTGCCGCGGTTAAGCAGCGTCGCGGCTGATTAATAGCAACTGCGATGCTGGAAACGCGAATGGCATGAGCCGAAGAGCAAAGCGTCACGCGCCATGGACAAAAAACGCCGGGAGCGTTTTTGAACAACGCAGCGCGTTGGCCCGTGGCGGGCGCACCTCATGGATGAGGTGCGTATCAGCGCGTGCCGAGCAGGCAGGGACGCCATTTTTTGCGTCTTTGCGATCGGTTCATGCCGTTCGCGTCAGCGCCTGATCCGCAGCAATAAAAAGGCCAGACATCTGTCTGGCCTTTCTGCATTTCAGCTAAGGCTTACTTTGCTTTACCCTGGTTAGCGACGGCAGCGGCTTTCGCTGCGATTTCGTCGGCATCGCCCAGATAGTAACGTTTGAGCGGTTTGAAATTCTCGTCGAACTCATATACCAGCGGTACGCCGGTCGGGATGTTCAGTTCCAGAATCTCATCTTCGCTCAGGTTATCAAGGTATTTCACCAGTGCACGCAGCGAGTTGCCGTGTGCAGCAACGATCACTTTCTCACCGCTCTTGATGCGCGGCAGAATGCTCTCGTTCCAGTAAGGGATAACGCGGTCGATGGTCAGCGCCAGGCTTTCAGTCGTTGGCAGCTGCTCAGCGCTCAGTTTCGCATAGCGCGGGTCGTGGCCAGGGAAACGTTCGTCAGCGCGATCCAGCTCCGGCGGGGTCACCGCGAAGCCGCGACGCCACTGTTTCACCTGGTCGTCGCCATATTTAGCGGCGGTTTCTGCTTTATCCAGACCCTGCAGCGCACCGTAGTGACGCTCGTTCAGACGCCAGGATTTTTCAACCGGCAGCCAGGCCTGATCCAGCTCATCGAGAACATTCCACAGGGTGTGAATGGCACGTTTCAGCACGGAAGTGTAAGCAAAATCAAAGACGAAACCTTCTTTCTTCAGCAGCTGACCGGCTGCTTTGGCTTCGGTGCGACCTTTGTCAGAAAGATCGACGTCATACCATCCGGTAAAGCGGTTTTCCTGGTTCCACTGACTTTCGCCGTGGCGGACCAGAACCAGCTTAGTTACGGCCATAGTTAACTCCTTAACTCTTTGATGTTTCTACGATAATGGAAACCTGCTGCTGCCATCCCGGCGCGTGCGCCCGACGGCACATTGATAGCGCCATACCATAGCGGAAAACGGCGCAGGGTGTAAGCCTGTCGGCGACGCACTGCGCGTTTTTCATCCGCTAACGCGGCGTAAAGCGGTAGCGCGTGACCGATTCCCAGCGCTCGCCCGGCTCTAACCAGCACGACGGCTGCGGCCATTCGGGATGGTTGGGCGAATCGGGTAAAAATTCGCTCTCCAGCGCAATGCCCTGGAAAGCAGTATAGCTTTCCTGCTCACGCGCGCGCGTTCCAGCCAGATAGTTGCCGGTGTAGAACTGTAGCGCAGGCGCGGCGGTCATCACGGTTAACTGTAACTTGCCATCTTCAGACCAGAGCTGTGCCGCCGGCTGGCTGGCATCACCGGCGCTGTTGAGCAAAAAGGCATGATCGTAGCCTTTCACCGCCTGCTGATCCGCATCCGCAAGAAAATCCTGCGCGACCGTTTTCGCTTCACGGAAATCGAAGCTGGTGCCCGCCACCGCTTTTAGCGGCGCACTGGGAATACCGGCGCTATCAACGGGCAGATAATTTTCGGCCAGCAGTTGTAAGCGATGCTGGCGCGCGTCGCCATGATGCGCATCAAGATTAAAGTAGGCATGGTTGGTCAGGTTCACCGGGCAGGGTTGATCAACCTCAGCCTGATAGCTGATCGACAGCGTATTGTCGTCATCCAGCTCATAGCGCACCTGCGCCAGCAAATTGCCCGGATAACCCTGATCGCCATCCGGTGAGTCGATACGGTAGACCACGGCGTTTTCGCTCTGGCTGACGATCTGCCAGCGGCGCTTGTCAAAGCCCTGCGGCCCGCCGTGCAGCTGATGTTCGCCCTGATTGGCCGCTAACTGGACGTTCTGCTGCGTCAGCGTCGCGTTCGCAATGCGGTTGGCGTAGCGGCCAATGGTCGCGCCAAGATAGGCGTCCTGATGCAGATAATCAGAAGGCGTGGCGCAGCCGAGCAGCGTCTCGCGCACGCTGCCGTCGTGCATCGGCACGCGCGCCGACAGCCAGGTTGCGCCCCAGTCCATAAAGGTCGCCACCATGCCGTTAGCGTTGCGTAACACGGTTATGCGCCACGGCTGGCCGTCGGGCGCATGGGAATTGACGTCGCTTAGCATTGGCCCGCTCCTTCTGACGCGGTGCAGACGTAGAACGTCTCTTTAATGCCGGTTTTCGCTTCATACTGTTCAGCAACCACGGCTTTCACCCGATCGACCAGATCGAACGGCATTAGCGCCACCACGCAGCCGCCGAAGCCACCGCCGGTCATACGCACGCCGCCGCGCTCGCCAATTTCTGCTTTGACGATATCGACCAGCGCGTCGATCGGCGGAACCGTAATTTCAAAGTCATCGCGCATTGAGGCGTGGGATTCTGCCATCAGCTCGCCCATGCGTTTCAGGTCGCCTTTGCTCAGCGCCTCGGCGGCCTCCAGCGTACGGGCGTTCTCCGTCAGGACGTGACGCACGCGTTTCGCCACCTGCGGGTCCAGCTCATGCTCTACCGCTTTAAACTGGTCGATATCAACGTCACGCAGCGCAGGCTGGGCGAAGAAGCGCGCGCCAGTTTCACACTGTTCGCGGCGGGTATTGTATTCGCTGCCTACCAGGTTACGGCGGAAGTTGGAGTTGATGATCACCACGGCAATATCTTTCGGCATAGAAACCGGGCGCGTGCCGAGCGTGCGGCAGTCGAGCAGCATGGCGTGGTCTTTCTTGCCCAGCGCGGAGATCAGCTGGTCCATGATGCCGCAGTTACAGCCGACAAACTGGTTTTCCGCTTCCTGGCCGTTCACCGCAATAGCGGCCCCGTCGAGCTTCAGGTGGTAAAGCTGCTGGAATACCGTGCCGACCGCGACTTCCAGCGAGGCTGAGGAGCTCAGGCCCGCGCCCTGCGGCACGTTACCGCTGATCACCATATCCACGCCGCCAAAGCTGGCGTCACGCTGTTGCAGATGCTTCACCACGCCGCGCACGTAGTTGGCCCACATCGGCTCTTTAAGGCTAAGGATCGGCTCATCAAGGGAGAAGCTGTCCTGCTGGTTGTCATAATCCACCGCCACGACGCGCACCTGGCGGTCGTCACGCTTCGCGCAGGCGATCACCGTCTGATAGTCGATGGCGCACGGCAGTACAAAGCCGTCGTTATAGTCGGTGTGTTCGCCAATCAGGTTGACGCGGCCCGGTGCCTGAAGGGTGTGGGTCGGCGCATAGCCGAAAGTGTCAGTGAAAACCTGCTGCGTGGTGGTTTTTAAGCTCATTCTTGTGCCTCGCGGAAATGAATATCGCTGACGGCGCGCAGACGTTCTGCTGCCTGTTCCGCCGTTAAATCGCGTTGGGTTTCAGCCAGCATTTCGTAGCCGACCATAAATTTGCGTACCGTGGCCGAGCGCAGCAGCGGGGGATAGAAGTGTGCGTGCAGCTGCCAGTGTTCGTTCTCTTCGCCGTTGAACGGCGCGCCGTGCCAGCCCATCGAGTAGGGGAAAGAGCACTGGAACAGGTTGTCGTAGCGGCTGGTCAGCTGCTTGAGCGCCTTCGCCAGGTCTGCACTCTGTTCCGGCGAGAGATCGTTCAGGCGTTTGACGTGCGCTTTTGGTAGCAGCAGCGTCTCGAATGGCCAGGCTGCCCACCAGGGCACCACCGCCAGCCAGTGTTCAGTTTCTACTACGGTGCGGCTGCCGTCGTTCAGCTCACGCGCGGCGTAGTCCACCAGCATCGGCGAGCGATGCGCGGCGAAATAGGCGCGCTGGTTATCATCTTCGCGCTGCGCTTCGTTCGGCAAAAAGCTGTTGGCCCATACCTGGCCGTGCGGATGAGGATTAGAGCAACCCATCGCCGCGCCTTTATTTTCAAACACCTGCACCCAGGGATAATGCTGGCCGAGATCGGCGGTCTGCGCCTGCCAGGTTTTTACGACCTCTTCCAGCGCGGGCAGTGACATCTCCGGCAGGGTTTTACTGTGATCCGGCGAGAAGCAGATCACCCGGCTGGTGCCGCGCGCGCTTTCGCAGCGCATCAGCACATCGCTGCTTTCCGGTGCTTCTGGCGTGTCGGTCATCAGCGCGGCGAAGTCGTTTGTGAAGACGTAAGTGCCTTTATAGTCAGGGTTCTTGTCGCCGGTGACGCGCGTATTGCCCGCGCAGAGGAAGCAGTCCGGATCGTGTGCCGGCAGCGTCTCTTGCGATGGGGTTTCCTGCGCGCCTTGCCAGGGACGTTTGGCACGGTGGGGTGAAACGAGGATCCACTGATCGATTAACGGATTATAACGGCGATGCGGATGATCGACCGGGTTGAATTTTTCCATGTTGAGTCCTGGTTAACGTCAAAAAGCCAGACAGGCATTGTTAAAAAGTAGCACATCAGCGCCCGGTAAAGCGTGATCAAGTCTGGATAAATGGAATCGTTTACACAAGCTGAAAATTCTTATTCAAAGGCTTTTATTACAGAATTAATAAGGGAAAAACCCAGCACAATGGTAGCGGTTACATTTATACATGGAAACGCGGGAATGGACGCCGCCGCGCGGCGTCGCGGGAATTAGCGCAGGCTCTCCTGCTGATAGGCGTAGCCGTCTGCGTCGGGCACGAAGCTCAGGCGATGGGTAATACAGTGCGGGGCATCTTCAGCGTGGTGTGAAACGAACAGCAGCTGCGTGCGGCCCTCGCCAATCAGAATATCGACAAAGCGGCGTACCAGCTGGCGGTTGATGGGATCCAGCCCCTGTAAGGGCTCGTCAAGGATCAACAGCGTCGGGTGCTTCACCAGCGCCCGGGCGATCAGCACCAGCCGCTGCTGGCCCCAGGAAAGGCTATGAAACGGCGCATCGGCCAGCGCATTATCCATGCCAAGCAGCGCCAGCCACTGCCGCGCCAGCGCCTTTTGCCGCTCCGATACCGCCTGGTAAAGGCCGATGGAATCGAAAAAGCCAGAAAGGATAACGGTGCGCACGTTAGCGCTGACGCGATAGTCCAGGTGCAGGCTGCTGCTGACGTAGCCAATATGCTGCTTGATATCCCAGATGGTTTCGCCGCTGCCGCGCTTGATACCGAACAGCGTCAGATCGTTGCTGTAGCCCTGCGGATGGTCGCCGGTGACCAGGCTCAGCAGCGTTGATTTGCCCGCGCCGTTAGGGCCAACGATCTGCCAGTGTTCGCCTGGATTGACCTGCCAGTTCAGCCCGTTGATCACCGCCTTATCGTTGTAAGAGACCACGGCGTTGCGTAGCGTCACGCGCGGCGCATTGTCCGCCAGCTGCGGCAGCTGGTCGGGCGCATCCGGCTCCGGTAAGGCCATGCCGTCGAGTTGTTCGCTGTGCGCCAGCTGCGCTACCAGCGCCTCGGCGAGGATGGCGTCGCGCGGGCCGACATGGGTCAGGGTACATTCTGCCAGCACGCCGACCTGTTGAATAAAATCGGGGATGTCGTCAAAACGGTTCAAGACCAGTACCAGCGTCACGCCGGGCTGTTGCAGGTTCGCCAGCGTCTCCGTCAGGCTGGCGCGCGAGGCGACGTCGAGGCCATCAAACGGCTCATCAAGGATCAGCAGATCGGGCTGTTTCATCAGCGCCTGGCACAGCAGGACTTTTCGCGTCTCGCCGGTGGAGAGGTATTTGAAGCGCCGGTCGAGCAGGTAAGTAATGTTGAACCGCGCTGCCAGCGCCTGCGCGCGCGCTGCGTCTTTGACCTCATCCTGGATAATCTCCAGCGCGGTACGGCCGGTGTCATTTTCCCCTTCGCTCAGCAGATCGGTATTGTTGCGCTGCCATTCGTCGGTGACCAGCTTCTGTAGCTGCTCTAGCGACAGGCGCGTCGGACGCGCGAACTGGCTGGTGAATGTGCCTTTTTCCGGCGTCAGCTCGCCTGCCAGCGCGCGCGCCAGCGACGATTTGCCGCTGCCGTTCGCACCCACAAAGGCCCAGCTCTGGCCGCCCTCCAGCCGTAACTCACTCAGGTTCAGTAAACGGGTATCACTAAGACGAAACGTGCCTTGCGAAATTTGCAATAAAGCCATGATCTGTTCCATTTTATGCATCGTATAACTGAGTTGTAACCACAGCCGTCAATGAAGTCAAATCAAGGCGCACTCGTCAGAGCAGGGTCGCGATAATGGCGTGCTCTGCATTGAAGCTGGCCGTCACGTTGTCGCCTGGTTGTAGTTTCAGCTGCTGCACCTGCTGATTCGGCAGGGTTGCGCAGAGAATCTCGCCGCTCGGCAGCGTCATCAACACTTCACTCATCTGCTCGCCAGGCTCAATCTGGCTTATCTGTGCGCCGAGCTGGTTGTCCGCCTGGGATGCCTCGCGGCTGACCTGGATCCATGGCGCCTTGATCAGCACCAGCACCTCTTTACCCGCGTCGAGCTGCAACCGCTCGACGCTGCGCTGGGTCAGCGCGACGTTCAGCTGGGTTTTGCCGTCGGCCAGTTGCACCCGAAGATGCTGCACCACATGCTGGTCGTCGTGTGTCACTACCGTGCCGAAAAGCTGGTTGCGCGCGCTGGTCTGCAAGGAGAAACGCGCGATGGTTGCCAGCAGGCTGTCGAGCGGCACCGCGTCATTTTGCAGCGCGTCAAACGCCTTTTGCTGGATCTGCTCCAGCAGATGAAACAGCTGGATCAGCCGCTCGCCGTAGCGCGTCAGCTGCGCGCCGCCGCCGCCTTTGCCCCCGGTCGCGCGCTCCACCAGCGTCTCGTCCGCCAGCTGGTTCATCTCATTGATTGCGTCCCAGGCACTTTTATAGCTGATGCCCGCCAGCTTCGCGCCCTGGCTGATCGAGCCGGTTTCGCGGATGCGTTTCAGTAACGCCATACGGCGCGGATCGGCAAATAGCTTCTGCTGTAGTCGGATAGAAAGGGAAAGTTCAGCCTGCATAGTGGCTCTCCAGAACAAGGGAATGCACCGATCATAGCGGTGACGGGCGCAAAAAGTAAAAGCACGAAAAGGGCAGTGCGTTTTTTTCCTCAGACGTTACAATCACTTTTTTGCTTTGCTGAGTGAGACTTCCATGCTGGAACTGATTAAAAGCCTTGCTGTGGCGGTGATTATGGTGCCGGTGGTCATGGCAATTATGCTGGGCCTGATTTATGGCCTGGGCGAGGTGTTCAACGTCATCTCGAAATTTGGCCGCCGCGAGCACGCTTCCCGCTCCACCCATTGATTCTCTGGCGCCCGCTTAAGCGGGCGTTTTTATTTGCGCCTGCTCAACCTTCTCATTTCCCTGCCGATAATTTTATAACACTCCCCGGACCCGCGTTGTATCATCGCCTACACAACGCATAACAGGAGAAAACCATGTCATTACGATCGTACCGCTGGGGTATTGCCGCCGCGCTGAGCATCACGCTGGCCGGGCAGGCGGTGGCTGCTGAAAAAGTCACTGTGTTTGCCGCCGCGTCGCTGACCAACGCGCTGCAGGAGATTGCCACGCAGTATAAGAAGAAGGCCGACGTCGAGGTGGTGTCGTCATTTGCCTCTTCCTCCACGCTGGCGCGTCAGATTGAGCAGGGCGCGCCCGCCGATCTCTTTATCTCAGCGGATCAGCAGTGGATGGATGACGCCGTTGCCAAAAAAAGCATGGATGATGCTACGCGCGTGACGCTGCTGGGCAACGAGCTGGTGCTGGTCGCACCGCGCAGCGACCGCGCAAAACCCGTTACCCTGAATGAGCAAACTGACTGGAAGAGCCTGCTGAACGGCGAGCGTCTGGCGGTCGGCGATCCAGACCATGTTCCGGCCGGTATCTATGCCCAGGAAGCGCTGCAAAAGCTGGGAGCCTGGGAAACCGTTTCGCCTGTTTTAGCGCGTGCTAATAATGTCCGCGCCGCGCTGGCGCTGGTGGAGCGCAACGAGACACCGTACGGCATCGTCTACGGTTCCGATGCGGTTGCCAGCGATAAAGTACAGGTAGTTGGCACCTTCCCGGCCGCCAGCCATAAGCCGGTGGAATACCCGATGGCGATTGTCAAAGAGCATAACAACGCTGCCGTTAAGGCGTTTTATGATTACCTGAAAGGGCCGGAAGCGGCCGCCGTGTTTAAACAGTACGGATTCTCCCCGAAAGCATGATACTCAGCGATCCCGAATGGCAGGCGGTGATGCTCAGCCTGAAAGTCTCCAGCATTGCCGTGCTGTTCAGCCTGCCGTTTGGCATCCTTATGGCCTGGATCCTGGTGCGCTGCCGGTTTCCAGGCAAGTCCCTGCTCGACAGCCTTATTCATCTGCCGCTGGTTTTGCCGCCGGTGGTGGTTGGCTATCTGCTGCTGACTGGCTTCGGGCGACGCGGTGTGATTGGCCAGTATCTCTACGACTGGTTCGGCTTTAGCTTTGCCTTCAGCTGGCGCGGCGCGGCACTTGCGTCGGCGGTCATCGCCTTTCCGCTAATGGTGCGCGCCATCCGGCTGGCGCTGGAAGCAGTCGATCCACGGCTGGAGCAGGCGGCGCGTACGCTCGGGGCGGGCCGCTGGCGGGTGTTTTTCACTATTACGCTGCCGCTGACGCTGCCCGGCATTATTGTTGGCACCGTGCTGGCTTTTGCCCGTTCGCTGGGCGAGTTTGGCGCGACCATTACCTTTGTTTCCAATATCCCGGATGAGACGCGCACGCTGCCGCTGGCGATGTTTACCCTGATTGAAACGCCGGGCGCTGAAGGGGCCGCGGCGCGGCTGTGCATTATTGCCATCGTGCTGGCGCTGCTCTCGCTGTTGATCTCTGAATGGCTGGCGCGCTGGGGCCGCAAAAGGATGGGCAGCTGATGCTAAAACTCAATTTTTCACAACGGCTTGGCGAGCACCAGCTCGACATCGATACGCAGATCCCGGCAAAGGGCATTACGGCGGTGTTTGGCGTCTCCGGCGCGGGCAAAACGTCGCTTATCAATGCCATTAGCGGGCTGACGCAGCCGCAGCGCGGCACCATTGCGCTGAACGACCGCCTGCTGCTCGACGTGGAGAACGGCCTCAGCCTGCCACCAGAAAAGCGCCGCGTCGGCTACGTTTTCCAGGATGCGCGCCTGTTTCCGCACTATC
>Ga0268256_1000501_pt1 | contig 33126 bp, 29 predicted proteins | sample AgamicAtAmrz_FD_200247 | JGI IMG/M metagenome (GOLD analysis project Ga0268256, IMG submission 200247) | Agave microbial communities from Guanajuato, Mexico - At.Am.rz (v2) (version 3) | ecosystem: Host-associated > Plants > Roots > Rhizosphere | place: Guanajato, Mexico | collected 2012-06-07 | reverse complement strand
GCGGCGCAGCGCGCCATCGCATGGCGCGTCTCGTGCGTCGCCGAGCCGATATGCGGCAGCGCGACGACGTTCTTCATCTGCAGCAGCGGCGAATCCGCCGGCAGCGGCTCCTTCTCGAACACGTCGAGCCCCGCGCCGCGGATCGTCCCCGCGCGCAGCGCGTCGACCAGCGCGGCTTCGTCGACCACGGGCCCGCGCGACGCGTTGATCAGGATCGCGCCGCGTTTCATCTTCGCGAATTCGGGCGCGCCGATCAGGTGGCGCGTGTCGGGTGACAGCGGCACCTGCAGGCACACGAAATCGGACTGCGCGAGCAGCGCGTCGAGCGTCACGCGCCGCGCGCCGTACTGCGTCTCTGCCTCGGCATGCGCGGACCGGTTCGCGTACAGCACCTGCATCCGGAAGCCGAGCGCCGCGCGGCGCGCGACCGCGCCGCCGATCCGCCCGAGCCCGACGATGCCGAGCGTCTTGCCCTGCACGTCGGTGCCGTACAGGTCCGGGCCGATGCTGCGATGCCAGTGGCCGGCCTTCACCCATTCGGCCAGTTCGACCACGCGCCGCGCGGAGGCCAGGATCAGCGAAAACACCGTATCGGCCGTCGACTCGGTCAGCACGTCCGGCGTATGCGCGAGCACGATGCCGCGCCGCGTGAAATCGGCGACGTCGAAGTTGTCGTAGCCGACCGAGATCGTCGACCACGCCTTCAGCCGCGGCGCGCGATCGAGCATCTGCGGCGTGACCTTCAGGCTCGCGCCGATCGCGCCGTCCGCGTCGCCGAGCGCGGCGGCGAGCGCGTCGGCGCCGTCGGCCTGCACGACGTCCGCATGCTCGCGCAGGTACGCGAGAACGTCATCGGGCAGCGGCTTGTACGCGACGATACGGGGCTTCATCGTTTCATTTTCCTTGCAGCGGCGCGGCGAGCGGATGCGCATCGCGCGCCTGGGGTTTGACGGACAGCGTGAGGATCACCGCGGCGACGAGCGCGGCGCTCATGAATGCATACGACGCGACGGGCGACCCGGTCGCACCGTTCAGGTAGCCGACGAAGTACGAACCGACGAACGAGCCGAGCGCGCCCATGCTGTTGATCAGCGCCATCGCGCCGCCGGCGACGTTCTTCGGCAGCAGTTCCGGCACGATCGCGAAGAACGGCCCGTACGGCGCATACATCGCGGCGCCCGCGACGACCAGCAGCGCGTACGAAATCCAGAAATGCGACGAACCGAGCGCATACGACGCGGCGAACGCGGCCGCGCCGACCAGCAGGAACGGCCACACGAAGCCGCGGCGCGAGCCGACCTTGTCGGATGCCCACGATGCGGCGAGCATCGCGATCGTCGCCGCGAGGTACGGCAGCGCGGACAGCCAGCCGGTCGCGACCATCCCGAGGTCGGAACCGTTCTTCACGATCGACGGCAGCCACAGCACGAAGCCGTACACGCCGATGCTCCAGCAGAAATACTGCGCGCACAGCTTGATCACGGCCGGCGAACGGAACGCCTCGCCATAGTTGCGCACGGGCTTGATCGCCGCCTGCTCGGCCGCGAGCGCGGCGTCGAGGTCGCGCTTTTCCTGTGCGCTCAACCACGGCGAATCGGCCGGCTTGTCCTGCACGAGGACCCACCAGCACACGGCCCAGATGACGGCCGGCACGCCTTCGGCGATGAACATGTGGCGCCAGCCGAATTCATGCACGAGATAACCCGACACGATCGACATCCACAGCACGGTGACCGGGTTGCCGAGGATCAGGAACGTGTTCGCGCGCGAGCGCTCGTTCTTCGTGAACCAGTTGCTGATGTAGATGAGCATCGCCGGCATCACGGCCGCCTCGACGATGCCCAGCACGAAGCGGATCGCCATCAGCGACGGGATGTTGCTGACCACGCCGGTCAGCGCCGCGCAGCCGCCCCACAGCACGAGGCTGACGAACACGAGCTTCTTCACGCTGCGGCGTTCCGCGTAGATCGCGCCGGGAATCTGGAAGAAGAAGTAGCCGAGGAAGAACAGCGCGCCGATCAGCGACGACAGACCCTTGCTGATGCCGAGATCCTGGTTGATGCCGGCCGCCGCCGCGAACCCGTAGTTCGCGCGATCGAGGTAAGCGAGGCTGTAGGTGATGAAGACGATCGGCATGATCGTCCACCACCGACGGGCTGCGAGATTGGCTGCCATGAGAGTGTCTCCGTATATGGACCGGAGTGAGCGCACTGGCGCCTGCCCGGCCTCGAACAAAACTACTGTGCGTCGCGCACGAAATGGATCCGCGGATTGTGCCGTGTCCGGCCTCTCATTGCGCGGTGACGGTTTCCTCTAAGCGATCGGCGTGATTGCTGACCTTTTCGAGCCGGTCGAGCGCGTCGCGCGTCGGCAATCCTTCCGAATCGCCGATCACCTGGATCGCGAGCGCACCGATCCGGTTGCCGCGTGCGACCGCCTGCTCGACGCTGCGCCCTTCGAGCAGCGCGCTGACCACGCCGACCGCGAAGCCGTCGCCGGCGCCGACCGTATCGACGACCTTGTCGACGCGCTCGCCGGCGACCGTGCCTTCGCGGCCGTCGGCCGTGCGGAAATACGCGCCCTGCTCGCCGAGCTTGATCACGACGCCGCGCGCGCCCTGCGCGAGATAGAAGCCCGCGATGTCGGCCGGCCTGTCGTGCCCGGTGAGTTGCCGCCCTTCGGCGAGACCCGGCAGCACCCAGTCGGCGAGCGTCGCGAGCGCATTCAGCGTCTTCGCCATCACGTCGGCGGACGGCCACAGCGTCGGGCGCAGGTTCGGGTCGAACGAGATCGTCTTGCCCGCCGCACGCATCTCGCGCGCGAGCCGGAATGCGAGTTCGCACGACGTCGCCGAGATCGCCGGCGCGACGCCCGTCAGGTGCAGGTGGCGCGCGCCGAGCACGTAGTCGGCCACGTAGTCGTCGCACGACAGGTGGCTCGCCGCCGAACCCTTGCGGAAATATTCGACGGTCGGGTCGCTGCCGTCGTCGTTGCGCGACTTCAGCTGGAAACCGGTGGGGTAGCGCGGGTCGACGGTCACGCACGACGCGTCGATGCCCTCGCGCGCCAGCGTGTCGAGCACGTAGCGGCCGAACGAATCGCGGCCGACCCGGCTCATCCAGCCGACCCGGAAACCGAGCCGCGACAGGCCGATCGCGACATTCAGGTCGGCGCCGGCGATCCGCTTCGCGAATTGCCCGGCGTGCGCGAGGTGGCCGGGCTCCGTCGCGACGAACATCGCCATCGCTTCGCCGTAGGTCACGACATCGAGTGCTGCTTTCATGACTGAACTCCTCAGAATCCTGCTGCGGTCACGTGGTCACGCGGTCGCGAGCCACGCGACCCGCCGGCAGGCATCGCCGGCCAGGTCGGCCGCGTCGAACGGGAACTCGATGCCGCGCGGTGCATGCTGCGGCAGCGCCGCGAGCACGCCGGTCACGAGCGGATCGTTCGGCGCCGGCGCGACGGCGAAACGGCGCGCGCCCTCGCCTTCGATGGTCTTGCAATGAATGTATTCCACGTGCGGCGCGAGCACCTGCGCGCAGTCGAGCGGCGCTTCGCCGCGCCACTGCCAGTTGCCGATGTCGAACGTCATGCCGAGCGCATCGGGCAGGCCGGCATCGGCGAGCGCGTCGAACAGCCCGCGGAACTGCACGAACGCGCCGCCGATCTCGGGCTGGCCGTTTTCGACCACCACGCGAGCCCGCGCCCCGCGCGACAGCGCGACGATTTCGGCCGCATGCGCGTCGCCGGCAAAGCCGCCGAGCTGGAATTTCAGGAAGCGCGCGCCGAGTGCGTCGGCTTGCGCGAGTGCGTCGCGCAAGGCGTCGACGTCGAGCGCACCCGTTTGGGTATACAGCGAGTCGGGGGTCGAATAGACCGACCACAGTCCGTGGCCGGCGATCTGCGCGCCGAGCGCGGCCAGCGCGCCGGGCGCCATATCGTCGTCCGACGCGAACAGTTCGCGCCGCACCTCGAAACCGGTCGCGCCGGATGCCGCCACGGTCGCGATGAATGCACTGTGGCCCTCTTGGCGCACCCGGTCCATCCCGAATGCGCTCGCCACGATCACGATGTCTGCCATGTTGCCCTTTTTCACCGGAATGGAACCGGTTCCATTTGCTTGAGACGGATGGTGCGCTTCGCTTCGGACCCACGCCATAGAGGAAATCCCTAAGGCCCGGTTGTCCCGTGAATACGCGTCCGCCAGCGCGCAACGCGCGTTCCCGGCACGGTGTCGGCGCCTATGCGAGGTCCTGCGCGAGACTCATTTCGAGGAATTGCGCGGCGACCCGCGACGGCGCGCCGCCATGCGGCACGAGGATCGAGAAATGCCGCGTGAGCGGCGCGGGCGCCAGCGAGCGCGGCACGAGCGCCGCATCCTCGTGACGCAGAGACATCGCGGACACGAACCCGACGCCCATCCCCGCGCGCACGGCCTCCTTCACCGCCTCGACCCCCGCGATCTCGAACGCGACGCGCATCGGCGCACCGCCATGCGCGAACGCGCGTTCGACGAGTTGCCGTACCGCGGAGCCCGCCTCGCGCAGCACGAGCGGATGCGCGGCCAGCGCGTCGAGCGTCACGCCCGCGTCGTAGCCGGGCGCCGCGAGCGGATGGCCGGCCGGCACGATCGCGACGATCTCGTCCTCGTGCCACGCGTGCACGGCCGTGCCCGGCGGCAGCGCCTCGCCGGGCGGCCCTTCGATCAGCGCGATGTCGAGCGACGGCAGCGCCGCGACCACGTCGGCCGTATTGCCGCTCATCGTCTGGATCGACACGCGCGGCGCGTGCGGCTGGAACGCCGCGATCAGGTACGGCAGCAGGTAGCTCGCGGGCGTCGTGCTCGCGCCGATGCGCAGCGTGCCGGCTTCCAGCCCGCGCACCGCGTCGCGAAACGCACGCGCCTGCGCGAACGTGTCGCGCTGCGCCTTCGCGTACTGCGCGAGCTGCTCGCCGACCGGCGTCAGGCGAATGCCGCGGCCGTCGCGCTGGTACAGCGGCTCGCCGAACTCGTCCTGCAGCAGCCGCAACTGGCCCGACACGGCCGGCTGCGACAGATGCAGCGCCACGGCGGCGCGGCTGATGTTCAGATGCTCGGCGACGGCGGCGAACGTTATCAGTTGATCCGGGGTCATGAGGAGGAATTATCGGATTTCCGGATAGTTTATGTCACAAATCACAATTTTTCATATCGATATAACGAAATTAGGATTACACCATCGCCACACGCTCCATCACGGTGCTCCATGTCCACTGCTCCGACTCCCCCTCTCAGCCACGCCGCGCCGTCGATGCGCGGCCAGTTGAACGGCGTGCTGTTCGTCGCGCTGTTCGCCGTCGCCGTCACGAGCCTGTCCGAGCTTCCCGCGATCGCGGGGCTCGGCCTGTCGCCGTTGATCGTCGGCATCGTCGCCGGCGCGCTGTACGGCAACGCGCTGCGCGACGGCATGCCGGCCAGCTGGGCGGCCGGCGTCAATTTCTCCGCCCGCAAGCTGCTGCGTATCGCGGTCGCGTTCTTCGGCTTGCGCGTGAGCCTGCAGGAAATCGCGCAGGTCGGGCTGCCGGGCCTCGCGGTGTCGGTACTGATCGTCGTCAGCACGCTCGCGATCGGCACCTGGGTCGGCATGAAGCTGATGAAGCTCGACCGCGACGCCGCGCTGCTGACCGCCGCCGGCAGCGCGATCTGCGGCGCGGCCGCGGTGCTCGCGTTCGAGTCGACGCTGCAGTCGAAGCCGCACCAGAGCGCGATGGCGGTGGGCAGCGTCGTGCTGTTCGGCACGCTGTCGATGTTCCTGTATCCGCTCGCCTATCACGCCGGGCTGCTGAACCTCGATCCGGCCGGCCTGGGCCTCTTCTTCGGCGGCACGATCCACGAAGTCGCGCAGGTGGTCGGCGCGGCAAGCGACATCAGCCCGGAGGTCGTGCACGTCGCGACGATCGTGAAGATGACGCGCGTGATGCTGCTGGTGCCGGTGCTGCTCGCGCTCGGCTGGTGGCTCGCCCGTTCGTCCCGTTCCGCGCGCGCGACTCACGACACGGCCGGCGGCACGCAACGCCAGCGCAAGGTGGCGGTGCCGTGGTTCGCGCTCGGCTTCCTCGGCTTCGTAATCGTCAATTCGCTGAACGTGCTGCCCACGGACGTCACGCACACGCTGAACGTGCTCGACACCTTCGCGCTGACGATGGCCATGACCGCACTCGGCATCGAGACGCGCCTCGCGCAGATCCGCGCGGCCGGCCCGCGTGCACTGATGACCGGCCTGATCCTGAACGTGTGGCTGATCGCCGGCGGCTACGGGATCACCTGGGCCGTGCAGCACTGGCTTGGCTGAGCCGCACGTCCGCGACGGTTCGCGCGCCGCGCCCGACGGGAAGCCCCACGAGGCGGTCCCGCGGGCGCGGCGCAGTGCTATGCTTCGCGTCGTTTTCCATCGCCCCCTTTCAGCCGTGCTCTCGTTCCTGCTGAAGCTGCGCACTCGCGCCCGAACGCTGCTCCGCCTGTCGGACGCCCATACGATGCTGATCTGGTCGGCCATCGTCGGCGTCGGCGGCGCCTTTGCCACGATGGCGTTCCGCGAGGGCATCGACCTGATGCAGCGGCTGATCTCGGGGCACAGCGGCAGCTTCGTGCAGATGGCGAAGAGCCTGCCGTGGTACCTGCGGTTCTGGATGCCGGCCGCGGGCGGCTTCCTCGCCGGCTGCGTGCTGCTGCTCGCGACGCGCGGCGACAAGGAGGCCGCCAAGACCGACTACATGGAATCGGTCGCGCTCGGCAACGGCGTCGTGCCGGTGCGGCAGAGCCTGTGGCGTAGCCTGTCGTCGCTGCTGACGATCGGCAGCGGCGGCTCGATCGGCCGCGAAGGCCCGATGGTGCAGCTCGCGGCGCTCGCCGCGTCGCTGGTCGGCCGCTTCGCGCACTTCGACCCGCCGCGCCTGCGCCTGCTGGTCGCATGCGGGGCGGCGGCCGGCATCACGTCCGCGTACAACGCGCCGATCGCCGGCGCGTTCTTCGTATCGGAGATCGTGCTCGGCACGATCGCGATGGAGAGCTTCGGGCCGATGGTGGTCGCGTCGGTCGTCGCGAACATCGTGATGCGCGAATTCGCCGGCTATCGGCCGCCGTACGAGATGCCGGTGTTTCCGGCCGTGACCGGCCCCGAGGTGCTGCCGTTCGTCGTGCTCGGCGCGCTGTGCGGCGTGCTCGCGCCGCAGTTCCTGCATCTGCTCGACGCGTCGAAGACGCAGTTCAAGCGGCTGCCGGTGCCGTTGCCCGTGCGGCTCGCGCTCGGCGGCCTCGTCGTCGGCGTGATCTCGGTGTGGATTCCGGACGTGTGGGGCAACGGCTACAGCGTCGTGAACCACATCCTCCATTCGCCGTGGACCTGGCAGGCGCTCGTCGCGGTACTGGTGTTCAAGGTGATCGCGACCGCCGCGACCGCCGGCTCGGGCGCGATCGGCGGCGTATTCACGCCGACGCTGTTCGTCGGCGCCGTGTTCGGCTCGCTGTTCGGGCTCGCGATGGACGCGCTGTGGCCCGGCCATACGTCCGCGTATTTCGCGTACGCGATCGTCGGGATGGGCGCGTTCATGGCGGGCGCCACGCAGGCGCCGCTGATGGCGATCCTGATGATCTTCGAGATGACGCTGAGCTATCAGGTCGTGCTACCGCTGCTGGTGTCGTGCGTGTTCGCGTATTTCGTCGCGCGCGCGACGGGTACGACGTCGATGTACGAAATCACGCAGCACCACTACCAGGACGCGCAGGAGCGGCAGCGACTGCGCACCACGCAGATGCGCGAGCTGATCCAGCCCGCGCAGACGGTCGTGCCGCTCACCGCGAGCGTCGCCGACATGACGCGCGTGTTTCTCGAATATCCGGTGAAGTATCTGTACGTGACCGACGATGCCGGGCGCTTTCGCGGCGCGGTCGCGTTGAAGGACATCACGTCCGATTTGCTCGACAAGCGCGACACGACCGACAAGACGGCCGCGCACTACGCGCACACGCCGTTTCCGCTGCTCACGCCCGACATGCCGCTCGCGACCGCGCTCCAGCGCTTCATGGCGTTCCAGGGCGAACGCCTGCCGGTGATCGAGAGCGAAGCCGAGCCGACGCTCGCGGGCGTGGTCTACAAGACGTCGCTGCTCGACGCGTACCGGCGGATGACCGGCGAACGCTGACGCGCATCGCCGCACCGCCCGCATCACCCGCGCCGGTCAGTCCGGCGCACGCCCCAGCACGACCCGCGCGAAAAAGCCGCCGAGCACCGACTGGGCCACGTCGGCCGACACGTGCTGCGGATCGGCCGTGTAGTACGACTGCACGCCGTCGCACAGGCACATCAGCCCGAACGCGAGCGTATCGGCCGGCAGCAGCAGCGGCGTGCCCGAGCGCTCGGCGAAGCGCTGGATGAATTCGGCCATCTGCACGCGCTTGCCGTGCAGGAACTGGTTGAAGCGCACGCGGAACTTCGCGTCGCGCGCCGCCTGCAGCTTCGCCTCGCCCCACAGCAGCGAGTACTCGTCGTCGCGAAACAGCGTCCGGTAGTACGCGAGCGACATCGATTCCATCTGCTCGCGCGTGCCGCCCCCTTCGAAAATCGCGACGAAGTCGGCCTGCACCTCCTCGTGGTTGCGCTCCAGCAATTCCAGCAACAGGTCGGACTTGCTGCGGAAATTCGAGTAGAACGCGCCGCGCGTGTAGCCGGCGGCCGCCGCGATGTCCTCGACGCTCGCGGCCACATACCCTTTCTTCAGAAAAATGCGATGCGCGGCTTTCAGCAGACGTTCGCGCGTCTGGTCCCTGCTCTGCTCGCGAGTTAAGCGCTGTGGTTTCATGCCGCGCAGTCTAGCATCCCTTCCCTTTCAGATTCATCTTTGCATTCAGATACAGGTGTGTATTAGAATTCGCCACGGTTTCTGAAGATGTCGTTCGTCTGTCCGTGGGCGCCCATGCCGGCGCCGCTTGGGGCAAGCGCCCGCCGCGCTTGCCGGCTTCGTTCCGCTCCACCTCACCTGGGGGTTTCGTGAATCGCTCCGGTTCCCGCGCCGCGCTGCTGATCGGCGCCGCGCTCGTCCTTGCCGCCTGTCATCCGAAAGAATCCGCACCGCCCGCCCCGCGCCCCGTCGTCGCGCTGCCCGCGCGGGCCGACACCGCCGCGGCCGCGCGCACGCTGCCCGGCGACATCCAGCCGCGCTATGCGACCCCGCTGTCGTTCCGCATCGCCGGCAAGATCATCGAGCGCAAGGTGCGGCTCGGCGACACGGTGAAAGTCGGCCAGGTCGTCGCGCTGCTCGATCCGTCCGACGTCGAAAAGAACGCCGCGAGTGCGCAGGCGCAATTCGATGCCGCGTCGCACAGCCTCGCGTTCGCGAAGCAACAGCTCGACCGCGATCGCGCGCAGGCCCGCGAAAACCTGATCGCGACCGCGCAACTCGAACAGACCCAGAACAGCTACACGTCGGCGCTCGCGCAGCGCGACCAGGCGCAGCAGCAGCTCGCGCTCGCGAAGAACCAGCTCCGCTACGCGACGCTGGTGGCCGATCATGCGGGCACCATCACCGCCGAACAGGCCGATACCGGCCAGAACGTGTCGGCCGGCCAGCCGGTCTACCAGCTCGCGTGGTCAGGCGACGTCGACGTGGTCAGCGACGTGCCCGAGGCCGCGCTCGCGTCGCTTGCGCCCGGTCATGCGGCCACCGTCACGCTGCCGTCGCTGCCGGGCCGACAATTCGCCGCGAAGGTGCGCGAAATCGCGCCGGCCGCCGATCCGCAAAGCCGCACCTACCGCGTGAAGCTCACGCTCGGCACGCCTGATCCGGCGATCCGGCTCGGGATGACCGCGGACGTCGCGTTCGACGGCGCGCCGGCCGCCGGCGACGCGCAGCCGATCACGCTGCCCGCGACCGCGCTGTTCCACGACGGCCCGCATCCGGCCGTGTGGATCGTGCGCACTAGGGACGACACGCTCGAGTTGCGCCGCGTCGACGTCGCGCGCTTCAACGAGCGCACCGTCACCGTGTCGCACGGGCTGCAGCCGGGCGAGCGCGTCGTGCTGCAGGGCGTGCATACGGTCAGCGCGGGCGAGAAGGTGCGCGCGATCGCGCCGCTGCATCCGGAGGACTTCGCATCGTGAGCGTCTCCCACGAAGAAGGCCGCTTCAACCTGTCCGCGTGGGCGCTGCGCCACCAGGCGCTGGTCGTCTACCTGATCGCGCTCGCGACGCTGGCGGGCATCCTCGCCTACACGCGGCTCGCGCAATCCGAAGACCCGCCGTTCACGTTCCGCGTGATGGTGATCCGCACCTTCTGGCCCGGCGCGAGCGCGCGGCAGGTGCAGGAACAGGTGACCGACCGGATCGGCCGCAAGCTGCAGGAAACGCCGGCCATCGACTTCCTGCGCAGCTATTCGCGCCCCGGCGAATCGCTGATTTTCTTCACGATGAAGGATTCGGCGCCCGTGAAGGACGTGCCCGAAACCTGGTACCAGATCCGCAAGAAGGTGGGCGACATCGGCTATACGCTGCCGCCCGGCGTGCAGGGCCCGTTCTTCAACGACGAATTCGGCGACGTCTACACCAACATCTGGACGCTCGAGGGCGACGGCTTCACGCCCGCGCAACTGCACGACTACGCGGACCAGTTGCGCACCGTGCTGCTGCGCGTGCCGGGCGTCGGCAAGGTCGACTATTTCGGCGACCCCGACCAGCGAATCTTCATCGAGGTCAACAACGCGCAGCTCACGCGCCTCGGCATCTCGCCGCAGCAACTCGGTCAGGCGATCAACGCGCAGAACGACATCTCCTCGGCCGGCGTGCTGACGACCGCCAACGATCGCGTGTTCGTGCGGCCGAGCGGCCAGTTCGACAACGTCGATGCGATCGCGAATACGCTGATCCGCATCAACGGCCGCACGTTCCGGCTCGGCGATCTCGCCACCGTGAAACGCGGCTACGACGATCCTCAAGTCACGCAGATGCGAACCAACGGCCATGCCGTGCTCGGCATCGGCGTGACGATGCAGCCGGGCGGCGACGTGATCCGGCTCGGCAAGGCGCTCGACGCCGAATCGAAGGACCTGCAGGCGCAACTGCCGGCCGGCCTCAAGCTGACGCTGGTGTCGAGCATGCCGCACGCGGTCTCGCATTCGGTCGACGACTTCCTCGAAGCGGTCGCCGAGGCGGTGGCGATCGTGCTGGTCGTGAGCCTCGTGTCGCTCGGGCTGCGCACCGGCATGGTCGTCGTGATCTCGATTCCGGTCGTGCTCGCGGTCACCGCGCTGTTCATGTACCTGTTCGACATCGGGCTGCACAAGGTGTCGCTCGGCACGCTCGTGCTCGCGCTCGGGCTGCTCGTCGACGACGCGATCATCGCGGTCGAGATGATGGCCGTGAAGCTCGAACAGGGCTACACCCGCGCGCGCGCCGCTGCGTTCGCGTACACCAGCACCGCGTTCCCGATGCTGACGGGCACACTCGTCACGGTGTCCGGCTTCCTGCCGATCGCGCTCGCGAAATCGAGCACCGGCGAGTACACGCGCTCGATCTTCGAGGTGTCGGCGATCGCGCTGGTCGCGTCGTGGTTCGCGGCCGTCGTGCTGATCCCGCTGCTGGGCTTCCATCTGCTGCCCGAGCGCAAGCGGCACGCGCACGAGGCGCACCTGCCCGACGATCACGAGCACGACATCTACGACACCCGCTTCTACCGGCGGCTGCGGGGCTGGATCGACTGGTGCATCGAGCGGCGCTTCGTCGTGCTGCTGATCACGGGCGCCCTGTTCGTCGTCGCGATGATGGGCTTCTCGCTGGTGCCGCAGCAGTTCTTCCCGAGCTCCGACCGGCCCGAGCTGCTGGTCGACCTGCGGCTGCCCGAAGGCGCGTCGTTCGCGGCGACGCTGCGCGAGACCGAGCGTCTCGAGAAAGCGATCGCCAAGCGGCCCGAGATCGACCATGCGGTGAACTTCGTCGGCAGCGGCGCGCCGCGCTTCTACCTGCCGCTCGACCAGCAGCTGCAACTGCCGAACTTCGCGCAGTTCGTGATCACCGCGAAATCGGTCGAGGATCGCGAGAAGCTCGCGACCTGGCTCGAAACGACGCTGCGCGACACGTTCCCGGCCGTGCGCTGGCGGCTGTCGCGGCTCGAGAACGGCCCGCCGGTCGGCTATCCGGTGCAGTTCCGCGTGAGCGGCGACAGCATCGCGACGGTCCGCGCGATCGCCGAGAAGGTCGCGGCGACGATGCGCGGCGATGCGCGCACGGTCAACGTGCAGTTCGACTGGGACGAGCCGGCCGAGCGCTCGGTGCGCTTCGAGCTCGACCAGAAGAAGGCGCGCGAGCTGAACGTCACGTCGCAGGACGTGTCGAGCTTCCTCGCGATGACGCTGTCCGGTACGACCGTCACGCAGTATCGCGAGCGCGACAAGCTGATCGCCGTCGACCTGCGCGCGCCGCGCGCCGACCGCGTCGATCCGGCCAAGCTCGCGGGCCTCGCGCTGCCGACGCCGAACGGCCCCGTGCCGCTCGGCTCGCTCGGCCGCTTCACGCCCACGCTCGAATACGGCGTCGTGTGGGAGCGCGACCGCCAGCCGACCATCACCGTGCAGTCGGACGTGCGCGCCGGCGCCCAGGGCATCGACGTCACGCATGCGGTCGACGCGAAGCTGAATGCGCTGCGCGCGCAGTTGCCGGTCGGCTATCAGATCAACATCGGCGGCTCGGTCGAGGAAAGCGCGAAGGCGCAGAAGTCGATCAACGCGCAGATGCCGCTGATGGCGATCGCCGTGTTCACGCTGCTGATGATCCAGCTGCAGAGCTTCTCGCGCGTGCTGATGGTCGTGCTGACCGCCCCGCTCGGGCTGATCGGCGTGGTCGCGACGCTGCTGCTGTTCGGCCAGCCGTTCGGCTTCGTCGCGATGCTCGGCGTGATCGCGATGTTCGGGATCATCATGCGCAACTCGGTGATCCTGGTCGACCAGATCGAGCAGGACATCGCGGCCGGCCACGGCCGTGTCGACGCGATCATCGGCGCGACCGTGCGGCGCTTCCGGCCGATCACGCTGACGGCCGCGGCCGCGGTGCTCGCGCTGATCCCGCTGCTGCGCTCGAACTTCTTCGGGCCGATGGCGACCGCGCTGATGGGCGGCATCACGAGCGCGACCGTGCTGACGCTGTTCTACCTGCCCGCGCTGTACGCGACGTGGTTCCGCGTGAAGCGCGACGAACGCGACCCGCAGGACGGCCCGCCGCCAGGCGGCACGCCTGCCGCGCCGTCGGGAGCCTGACCATGGATCGATCGATGACCCTGAAAAAGAAAGCCGTGCGGGCGCTCACGGTGGCGAGCATCGCCGGCCCGCTCGCGGGCTGCGCGTGGTTCGCACCGAGCGGCGAGCCGCCCGCGATGCCGTCGCCCGCGCACTACGGCGCCGCGCCGCAAGTCGAGCAGACGGTGTCCGCGCACGGCGTCGCGCAGCAGTTCGAGGTCGGCGCGCAGCCGGTGCCGGACTGGTGGAAACAGTACCGTTCCGACGCGCTGAACGCGCTCGTCGACGAAGGGCTGCGCAACAGCCCGACGCTGAGCGCGGCGTCGCATTCGCTGGATGCCGCGCGCGAACAGTTGCGCGGTCAGATCGGCAGCTCGATGCTGCCGTCGATCGACGCGGGCGGCCAGGCCACGCGCCAGCGCGCGCTCGGCGTGCCGATTCCCGCGCTCGGCGCGCCGACGCTGCTGTACGACACGTTCGTCGGGCAACTGCAGGCGAGCTACACGGTCGACCTGTTCGGCGTGTCGCGCTTCGCGAACCGCGCGCTCGCGAAACGCGTCGACGTCAGCGCGTTCCAGCTCGAATCCGCGCGGCGCGCGCTGGCAGCAAACATCGTCACCGCATCGATCACCGTGTCGGTGCTCAATGCGCAGATCGACACGACCGAGCGGCTCGTCGCGCTCGCGAACGACCAGGCGCACGACGCGGAGCGCCGCCACGCGCTCGGTTCGGCCTCGCGCAGCGACGCGTTGAACGCCCGGCAAAGCGCCGACACGTTCGCCGCGAGCCTGCCCGCACTGCGCCAGCAGCGCGACTCGGCGCGCCACGCGCTCGCGGTGCTGGTCGGCCGCACGCCCGACCGGCCGCCGGCCGATCTCGCGCTCACCGATCTGCACCTGCCCGAGCAGGTGCCCGTCGTCGTGCCGTCGGACCTGCTGCAAAGCCGCCCGGACATCCAGGCCGCCGACGCGGGGCTGAAGGCCGCCGCCGCCGAAGTGGGCCTCGCGACCGCGCAGATGTTTCCGCAACTGTCGCTGTCGGCGGCGATGGGCAAAGGCGGCTTCAGCTGGCCGGCGATGCTGTCGGGCGCCGGCGCGATCTGGAACGTCGGCGCGTCGCTGAGCCAGCCGATTTTCCATGGCGGCGCGCTGCTCGCCCAGCGCCGCGCGGCGAAGGCGACCTACGAGGCCGCGGTCGACCAGTACAAGCAGGCGGTGCTCGGCGCGTTCCAGAACGTCGCCGATTCGCTGGCGGCGCTCGAGCACGACGCGGAGGCGCTCGATGCGTCGTCGCGCGCCGCGCTGTCCGCGCGGGGCGCATACGACGACGCGGCCGCCCGCGTGCGGCTCGGTGCGCTGCCGCCGTCGGCGGCGCGCGCGAGCGAGCTGCAGTACCGCAATGCGCGGCTCGACGAGATTCGTGCGACCGGCGCACGGTTCGCGGATACCGCGCGGCTTTACCAGGCGATGGGCACGCCGCCGGCCGGCAACGACGACAAGTCCGGCAAAGCCGGCCACGCGGCCGGCGACGGCACGGCCGGCACGCAAGCACGCGCCGCCACGCCCGACGCCGCCGTCCCTTCGGCGCAATAACCAGCCCCCTTCGATCGGATGCGCGTGCGGATTCCCGCCACGCGCGTCCGATCGCCGCGCTTTCGCTTGACCCTCACGTAGCGTAACGTTCGAGACTCCAGTGTGCGCACCGAACGGAGGAACGAATGCGGCTGAAAGTGGGAGAACTGGCGAAACGCAGCGGGCTGACCGTCCGCACGCTTCATCACTATCACGCAATCGGTTTGCTGACGCCTTCGGCGCGCGCCGACAACGGCTACCGGCTGTACGACCGCGACGACATCGCCCGGCTCCACCAGGTCCAGGCCCTGCGTCGCTTCGGACTGTCGCTCGCCGAAATCGGCGATTACCTGAACCAGCCCGGTACCCCGCTCGTCGATCTCGTCGCCAGGCAGATCGCGTCGCTCGACCGCCAGCTCGCGCAAACCGCGCAGTTGCGCGAGCGGCTCGCGAGCCTGCATGCGCAGCTCGCGGCGGGCACCGAGCCGGAACTGGCCGATTGGCTCACCACACTGGAGTTGATGACCGTGTACGACAAATATTTTTCCGAGGAAGAACTCGCCCGCCTGCCGATGTACCAGAAGAGCCAGGCGGGCGACGCGGAATGGATCGCGCTCGTCGCCGAAGTGCGCGCGCTGCACGAGGCGGGCGTGCCCGCCGAGGACGAGCGCGTCCGTGCGCTCGCCGCGCGCTGGATGGCGCAACTGGTGCGCGACACGAACAACGATCCGCGTCTGCTCGCGAAGCTGAACCTGATGCACGAGCACGAACCGTCGATGCAGTCGAATTTCGGCATTTCGACCGCGTTGCGCGACTATGTGCTGCGCGCTTCATCGGAAACGAAGATGCGGCTCTTCGAGAAGTACCTCGCGCCGGACGAGATCCGCTTCATGCGCGCGCACTACGCCGAACGCGCGATGGAATGGCCGCAACTGATGGCCGACGTGCGCGACGCGATCGATGCGGGCGCGCAACCCGATTCGCCGCAAGGCCGCGCGCTCGCGCAGCGCTGGCTCGAGCTGTTCTGCAGCTATGCGGGCCACGATCCGGCCACGCACGCGAAATTCCGTCACGCGCTGATGAACGAGCCGGCGCTGACGAAGGATTCGTGGACCGACGACACGCTGCTCGGTTTCGTGCGCGCAGCGATGGCGCAGCTGGCGCCGGTGCGTTGATCGCATGACGGGCGGGCGGCACGCGGGTTGCCCGTGTGCCGCCCGTTTCACCATTGGCAGCCGGTGTCGCGTACCGCATCCAGCGCGAGCATCGGCAACGCGAGCAGGCCTGCGCCCGCGTATGCGTGCCGGCAATCGGCGCGACGCGCGCCCGACATGCCGTCGGCCAGCTTGGCATCGACGGTGCGACGGCGCGGCAACGTGCCGCCCGACGAAGCGCCCAGCGCACCGACGGCCGCCTGCGCAGGGCTGCGCGCTGTGCGTGGCTGTGCACCGATCGCGTCCAGATCGCGCCGCCAGTCGAGATCGGGGCTTGCAGCGGTCGCCGGGGCGCTGTCATCTGCGTCGGCGGTCGTCCCGCTTTGCCTGTACGACGTACTCGGCGCATCCGCAGACGAACGCGCCGCCCTACGCGCGTCCGTCACCACCGCAGAACGTTTCGCCGCTTGCACGGCGCCACGCCCGGCCGCGCTCGGGCCAGCCGGCCCGACCTCGCGTGCGATCACCTCGGGCCCCGGCCGCGCGGGAATCAACTCGACGCGCAGCGCGGTACGCGGCCGCTCGACGGTTTTCGGGCCGATCGCCGTCGATACCCGTTGCAGCAGCAACCATCCGAGCAGGTGGATCGATACGGACACCACGACGGCCAGCGCGACGACGCGCGACCGACGGCGCGCCGCCGCATCGACACCCCGCGAGCGCGCTGCGTCAGTCGGGCACGCCGCCGCCGTCATCGCTGAACGCGAGCAGGTCGCCCGGCTGGCAGTCGAGATAGCGGCAGATCGCCTCGAGCGTCGCGAAGCGGATGCCCTTCACCTTCCCCTGCTTGAGCAACGACAGATTCTGTTCGGTGATGCCGACGGCTGCCGCCAGATCCTTCGAGCGAACCTTGCGCATCGCGAGCATCACGTCGAGCTTGACTACGATCGTCATCGCGCGCCTCAGACGAATTGCCGATGCTCGGCGTCGAGCTCGCTCGCCTGCCGGAGAATGTGCGCGATGACCGCGATGCACGCCGCCGTAAACAGCGCGACCACGTACGGCAGGGTGAAGCCGATGCTGACCACACGATGGCCGACCGGTTCGCGCAGCGTCGCCCATACGCTCAGCAGCGGCTCGCACACCAGGCTCAGCACCACCCACAGACCGATCGCGCGCCCCGTCTTGCCGAGATGGCGGGCCGCCTGCACCGAGAAATAGTCGCGCCGTGCATACGTGCGGAACAGCGCGCGCAGATGACGAAGGCCGTTCGCCAGCGCGATGAGCGGCACGCTCGACAGCAGGATGCCGACGGCCTTCTGCCACCACGGGAACGCGGCGACATCCACGCGCAGGTTGGTGAGCACCGAATCCGTGAGGCCGAATACGAAGCCGGGCCCCGAGGCCCCGTTCAGCGACGGAAACAGCCAGCACGCAGCGTTGAGCACCAGCATGCAAACGATGAACCCCAGCGTGACGGTGGCCATCTGCTGGCTGATACGGGCAATGCGATCGGAATGCATGACGTGTCCTCGACGACGAATGAACGAGCGTCGATTGTACGCCGGGAATTATCGTAAAACGATAATTAATTGTCGTCTCGTTGTGATTTTTTATTGTTCGGCAGGCTCAATCCGTGGCAATCTGTCCGTGACCGACCGGGCGCCTCGGCTAGTCGTTGCGCACGCTGATCCCGCGCCAATGCTTCGTCATATAGCGCAGAAACGCGGGCTGCGCCTTCAGGTCCGCATTCGGCACGGGCGCCGCGCCGCCGTCGACCAATTTGCCGTTGACCGTGACGATCTCCTCGCCGCGCAGCACGTATTTCGTGCCCGCGTCGATCAGGAAGTACTTCACCTGATCGGCGCTCACGTCTCCCCGGCAACCGATCTTGTACGCGAACAGGAACTGCTTGCGGCCGTTGCCGAGCAGGTCGCGCATTTCGATCGACTTCGGTACGACGTCGAGAATCACGTCGACCGGGCATGCCTTCACGTAGTCGCGCACGGTCCAGTCGGGGTGGCCGTCGAGCGTCGCGGATACCTTGAGCTCGACGTCGTCGCCGGACGCGGTTCTGGCGAGCGTCACCGCGTGTGCGCCGGCCGCATCGGTCCACGTGTAGTCGGCGGCGTGCGCCGGGCTGGCCAGCGCTGCGACTGCGAGCAACAGGCAACACGAAAGGGCATGTCTTTTCATCGGCGGGAGCGAAAGCGCTGAAATCGAACGCGCCATTATCGACAAAGCCGCGTGCCGCCGCCAGCCGCGCGCGACCCGCCCGTTCAGCGCTCGCGCGAGCCGAGGCCGAGCGCCTTCATCCGCCGGTACAGCGTCCGCTCGCTCAATCCGAGCTGCTCGGCCAGCGCCTTGCGCGTGCCGTCGAACGTGCGCGCGATACGAACCAGCTCGGCATCCGACACGCCGCGCGCGTCCGCCGTCTGCGCGTGCGGCGCCGCCGCTGCCGCGACGAGTTCGGCCGGCAGATGCTCGACGCGGATCGTCCCGTCGTCCGCGAACAGGCACGCGCGTTCGAGCACGTTGCGCAGCTCGCGGATGTTGCCGGGCCATGCATACGCGTCGAGGCACGCTCTTGCGCGCTCGGTCAGCATGAACGGCCGTGCATTCGCGTCGCCCGCCTTGCCGCGCGCGTTTGCGATCCGCCGCAGGATCGATTCAGCCAGCAGCGCGACGTCGCCCTGCCGTTCGCGCAGCGCCGGCAGCGGGATCGGAAACGCGTTGATCCGGTAGTAAAGATCCTGCCGGAACCGGCCGTCGTCGATCATCTCGCGCAGCGGCTTGTGGGTGGCCGCGACCAGCCGGAAATCGGCGCGCAGCGCCTCGACGCCGCCCACGCGCCGGAACGTGCCCGATTCGATCAGCCGCAGCAGCTTCACCTGCATCGGCAGCGGCACGTCGCCGATCTCGTCGAGAAACAGCGTGCCGCCCTGCGCGGTTTCGACGAGGCCCGGCTTGCGCTGGTTCGCGCCGGTGAACGCGCCCTTCTCGTAGCCGAACAGTTCGCTCTCGAACAGCGTCTCGGCGATCCCCGAGCAATCGACGACGACGAACGGCCCCATCGCGCGGTCGCTCGCCTCGTGCAGCGCGCGGGCGAACAACTCCTTGCCGGTGCCCGATTCGCCGAGCAGCAGCACCGGCAGCGTCGACGGCGCCACGCGCTGCAACGCGCCGAGCGCCGCGTTGAACGCATCGGAGCCGCCGACGAGCCCTTCCGCGCTCGGCTGCGCCGATGCGCTGCGCACGGTCGTCAGCCGCTCGACATACGCGATCACGTTGCCGTGTGCATCGAAGATCGGCCGCAGCTCGACGTCGACATGCTCGGGGCCGCGCGGCGTGTGATGGATGTGCAGCACGCGGTTCAGCCCGCGCGACTCGAGCGCCTGCTTCATCGGGCAATGCTCGCCCGCCTGGTCGCACGGCACGTCGTAGTGATGCGACACCTGGAAACAGTGCCGGCCCACGTGCTCGACGCCGGCCACGCCGAACTGGCGCCGGTACGCATCGTTCGCCGCGAGGATGCGGTAGTCGGGGTCGACCACGATCATCGGCTGCGGGTCCTGCTCGAGATACGCGACGAGCGCGTGGACGTCCGGCATCGCGTCGCGGCGCGGGACGGGGACGATCGGGATGGTGTCGTGCGGATTCATGCGGCGGCTCGCTCGGCGAAGGGGCGCCCGGACGGACTGCCAGGCTGGCCGCCAATTCTGCCACGACACTGCCAGTTGTGGCAGTCCCCGTCTACCGCCGGATGTCGCCGCCACCTTCTCAGGGCCGCCGACGCCCCGAAAACCGGTGCTGAATCAAGCCCCTGCCACATCGGCGGATGCTGCGCCGCAGACTGGCACGCTTCTTGAAGTAAAGATCCTGATTGCAGATGCAGAACCCGATCGAGGACATCCCGTGAGCAACACCCCCGCCCTGTCGGTCGAAGGTTTTTTCGACCCGGCCACCCATACCGTCAGCTATCTGCTGCTCGATACGGCGAGCCGCGCATGCGCGCTGATCGACAGCGTGCTCGACTACGATCCGAAATCCGGCCGCACGCGCACCGCCAGCGCCGACCGGCTGATCGCGCGCGTCGCCGAACTCGGCGCGACCGTGCACTGGCTGCTGGAGACGCACGTCCATGCCGACCACCTTTCGGCCGCGCCGTACCTGAAAGCACGGGTCGGCGGCCAGATCGCGATCGGTGCGCACGTGCGCCGCGTGCAGCACGTGTTCGGCACGCTGTTCAACGCAGGGCCGGGCTTTGCGGAAGACGGCCGCCAGTTCGACCGGCTCGTCGACGACGGCGACACGCTCGCGCTCGGCGCGCTGACGATCCACGCGCTGCACACGCCGGGCCACACGCCCGCGTGCATGACCTACTGCGTGGACGACGCGACGCAGCGCGCGGCGTTCGTCGGCGACACGCTGTTCATGCCCGACTACGGCACGGCCCGCTGCGACTTCCCCGGCGGCGACGCGCGCACGCTGTACCGCTCGATTGCGCGCGTGCTGGCGCTGCCGCCCGACACGCGCCTGTACCTGTGCCACGACTACCAGCCGGGCGGCCGCGACGTGCAGTTCGTGACGACCGTCGCCGAGCAGCGCCGCGCGAACGTGCACGTGAAGGACGGCGTGAGCGAGGACGATTTCGTCGCGATGCGCACCGCGCGCGACGCGACGCTCGACATGCCCGTGCTGATGCTGCCGTCCGTGCAGGTCAACATGCGCGCCGGCCATCTGCCGGAGCCCGAGAACAACGGCGTGCGCTACCTGAAGATTCCGCTAGACGCGATCTGAGCGCCGCCCCCACCGAGAATCCCGACATGACCACCCTCCGCAAGCTGACCGACGCGCTGTCGGTCTCGCCGCAGATCGCGGCCGCCGACCTGCCCGCGCTTCACGCGGCGGGCATCCGCGCGATCATCTGCAACCGGCCCGACGGCGAAGGCGCCGACCAGCCGACCGTCACCGAGATCCGCGCGGCCGCCGCGCCGCTCGGCATCGACGTGCATTACCTGCCGGTCGATACCGGCAAGGTGACCGACGACCAGGCTGCGCAGTTCGGCGCGCTCGTCGCGTCGCTCGACGGGCCTGTGCTCGCGTACTGCCGCAGCGGCACGCGCTCGGCCACGCTGTGGGCGCTGTCGCAGGCGGAGCTGCGTCCGCTGGACGACCTCGTCGCCACCGCCGGCGCGGCCGGCTACGACCTGAGCGCGCTTGCATCGCGTGTCACGCAAAACAGCCGCCGCACGGCGCCCGCCGTCGACGCACGGCACGACATCGTGATCGTCGGCGCGGGTGCCGCCGGCATCGCCGTCGCGTCGAGCCTGCTCGCGCGCGACGCGTCGCTCGACATCGCGGTGATCGATCCCGCCGACGTCCACTATTACCAGCCCGGCTGGACGATGGTCGGCGCGGGCGTGTTCCAGCCCGGCACCACCGCGCGGCCGATGACCGACGTGCTGCCGCGCGGTGTACACCGCATCCAGGCCGCCGTCGCGGGCTTCGAGCCCGACGCGCACGTCGTGGTGCTCGACGGCTGCCGGCGCATCGGTTATCGCAAGCTCGTCGTGTGCCCGGGGCTCAAGCTCGACTGGCACGCGATCGACGGCCTCGCCGACACGCTCGGCCGCAACGGCGTCACGTCGAACTACCGCTACGATCTCGCGCCGTACACGTGGGAACTCGTGCGCGCGTTCCGCGGCGGCAATGCGCTCTTCACGCAGCCGCCGATGCCGATCAAGTGCGCGGGCGCGCCGCAAAAGGCGATGTACCTGTCGTGCGATCACTGGCGGCGCACGGGGCGCCTCGACGCCGCGAACGTCGAATTCCTGAATGCAGGCGGCGCGCTGTTCGGCGTCGCCGATTACGTACCCGCGCTGATGGAGTACGTGAAAAGCTACGACATCGCGCTGTCGTTCGGCCACAACCTCGTCGCGATCGACGGGCCCGCGCGCCGTGCGACGTTCTCGCGAGTGCTGCCCGACGGCGGCAAGGCGACCGTCGAGCGCTCGTTCGACATGATCCACGTCGTACCACCGCAAAAAGCGCCCGATTTCGTGCGCGCGAGCCCGCTCGCCGACGCGGCCGGCTGGATCGACGTCGATCCGGCGACGCTGCGCCACAAGCAGTTCGAGGACATCTACGCGCTCGGCGACGTCACCAACACGACCAATGCGAAAACGGCCGCGGCCGCGCGCAAGCAGGCGCCCGTCGTCGCGCACAACCTGCTCGCGTCACTCGGCCGCGCGCACGGCGACGCCGCGTACGACGGCTACGGCTCGTGCCCGCTCACCGTCGAGCGCGGCAAGATCGTGCTCGCCGAATTCCTGTACGGCGGCAAGGTCGCGCCGACCTTCCCCGCGTGGCTGATCGATGGCAAGCGCCCGTCGCGGCTCGCGTGGCTGCTCAAGGCGCGCGTGCTGCCGCCGCTCTACTGGAAGGCGATGCTCAAGGGCCGCGAATGGCTCGCGAAGCCCGCGATCGCGCGTTGACCGGAGCCGGATGACGTCATGCTGATTTCCCTCGTACTCGGCGGCTTCGTCGGCGCCGTGCTCGGCCTGACCGGCGCCGGCGGCGGCATTCTCGCGGTGCCCGCGCTCGTCGTCGGGATGAGCTGGCCGATGCAGCAGGCCACGCCCGTCGCGCTCGTCGCGGTGGCGGGCAGCGCCGCGCTCGGCGCGCTCGAAGGCTTTCGCCGCGGGCTCGTGCGCTACCGCGCGGCGCTGCTGATGGCGGTGGCCGGTGTGCCGCTGACCACGCTTGGCGTGCGGCTCGCGCACGTGCTGCCGCAGCGCCTGCTGCTCACGCTGTTCGCGCTGACGATGCTGGTCGTCGCCGCTCGCCTGTTGCGGCAGGCGCTGCGGCGGCAGGCGAGCGATGCGGACGCGTCGCCGCTGTGCGTCGGCCGCGTGAATCCGGATACGGGCCGGCTCGTATGGTCGTGGCCCGTGTGCATCGCGCTGGCGTCGACCGGCGCGGTCACGGGCTTGATGACGGGGTTGCTCGGCGTCGGCGGCGGCTTCGTGATCGTGCCGATGCTGCGCAAGTTCACGAACGTGTCGATGCACGGGGTGGTCGCGACGTCGCTGATGGTGATCGCGCTGGTCGGCACCGGCGGCGTGCTCGCGACGCTCGTATCGGGCACGCGCGCGCCGCTCGACGTGACGCTGTGGTTCACCGTCGCGACCGCGCTCGGCATGGCCGCCGGCCGCGGTGCGTCGCGCCACCTCGCCGCACGGCACGTGCAGGCCGGTTTTGCGGCCGTGCTCGTGTGCGTCGCGCTCGGCTTGCTGGCGAAGGCGGCGTTCGGCGCATGAACGACGGCGACGCGCCGGCAATCGTTACGCGCCGCCAAACGAAACGCCCGGGCCGACTCGTCGTCGGCACCGGGCGTTTTTCATGATGGCCGCAATCGGCGTGTCAGGCCGCGAACCCCGCCAGCCGCTTGCGCTCCTGGCGCAGCATCACGAAGTTCGCGATCACGACGCCGGCCGTCACCGCGATGATGAACAGCGTCGCGAGCGCGTTCATCTCCGGGTTCAGGCCGAGGCGCACGCGCGAGAACACGACGAGCGGCAGCGTCGTCGAGCCGGGGCCCGACAGGAACGCCGACAGCACCAGATCGTCGATCGACAGCGTGAACGACAGCAGCCAGCCCGCGATCAGCGCCTGCGAGATCAGCGGCAGCGTGATCGTGAAGAATACCTTCAGCGGCGTCGCGCCGAGATCGAGCGCGGCTTCTTCCAGCGACGGATTCAGCTCGCGCACGCGCGACTGCACGATGATCGCGACGTACGAGATGCACAGCATCACGTGGCCGAGCCAGATCGTGAACACGCCGCGCTCGGCCGGCCAGCCGATCCACTTCGCGAGCTCGATGAACAGCAGCAGCAGCGAGATCCCCTGGATCACCTCGGGAATCACGAGCGGCGCGTTGATCATCCCGCTGAACAGCGCGAAGCCGCGAAAGCGCCCCATCCGCGCGAGCACGAAGCCGGCCCACGTGCCGATGAACACCGACGCGAACGCGGTCAGCACGCCGATCTTCAGCGACAGCCACGCGGCCGTCAGCAGCTCGTCGTCCTCGACGAGCGCCGCGTACCAGCGGAACGAGAAGCCCGACCACACGGTGACGAGCTTCGACTCGTTGAACGAATAGACGATCAGGCTGATGATCGGGATGTACAGGAACGCGAAACCGACGAACAGCGCCGCGAACTGCAGGTAGCGATTCGGCTTCATCGACGGCCTCCCTGTTCCTTCGCCTGGAAGTGCTGGAACATCGCCATCGGCACAAGCAGCAGCAGCACCATCGCGCAGGTCACGGCAGACGCCATCGGCCAGTCCGCGTTGTTGAAGAACTCGTTCCACATCACGCGGCCGATCATCAGCGTATTCGCGCCGCCGAGCAGCTCCGGAATCACGTACTCGCCGACCGCCGGGATGAACACCAGCAGGCAGCCCGCGATGATGCCGTTCTTCGACAGCGGCAGCGTGATCTGCACGAACGCCTTCCACGGCTTCGCGCCGAGGTCGTACGCGGCCTCGAGCAGGCGCAGGTCCATCTTCACGAGGTGCGCATAGAGCGGCATCACGAGGAACGGCAGGTACGAATACACCATCCCGATGTACACCGCATAATTCGTGCGGTACAGCTCGATCGGCGTGTGGGTGAGCCCGATCCACATCAGGAAGTTGTTCAGGAGCCCGTTGTTCTTCAGGATGCCGATCCACGCATACACGCGGATCAGGAACGACGTCCAGAACGGCAGCATCACGCCCATCATCAGCAGGTTGCGGGTGGCCGGGTTCGAGCGCGCGATGTAGTACGCCATCGGATAGCCGAGCAGCAAGCACAGCAGCGTCGTGATCGCGGCGACCCACACCGAGTTCACGTAGGTCGCGAAATACAGGCTGTCCGTGAACAGGAACGCGTAGTGCGACAGGTTCAGCGCGATGTGCACGACGCCGTCCGCGTACGACGCGAGCTCCGTATATGGCGGGATACCGAGCTGCAGCTCGGCGAAGCTGATCTTCACGACCAGCACGAACGGCACGAGGAAGAACAGCACGAGCCACGTGAACGGCCCGGCCACGACCGCCGTGGCGCCCGTCAGGTTGAAGCGCCGCACCGGCCACTCGAGCAGGGACTTGAACGCGTTCATGACGTCAGCACCACGCCGGCGGTCGCGCTCCAGCGCACGTAGATCTCGTCGCCGAGCGCCGGCGTGTCGAGTTCGGAAATCGCGAGACTCGACACGTTCCCGATCACCGTCTTGCCGCCGTCGAGCTTCACGTGATACAGCGAATAGCCGCCCATGTACGCGACGTTGCTGATCCGGCCGCGCGCCCAGTTGAACGCGCCTTCGGGCGGCTTGCGCGTGAGCGCGATCCGCTCGGGGCGCACCGACACGGTGACCGGCATCCCGAGCGGGCCCGAGATCCCGTGGCTCACGTACAGCCGGCTCGGCAGTTCCGGCGATTCGATGTACACATGATCGGGTTCGTCCTCGACCGTCACGCCGTCGAACAGGTTCGTCGAGCCGATGAATTCGGCCGAGAAGCGGCTGTTCGGGTATTCGTACACTTCGTTCGGCGAGCCGATCTGCACGATCTGGCCTTCGCTCATCACCGCGAGGCGGTTCGCCATCGTCATCGCCTCTTCCTGGTCGTGCGTGACCATGATGCAGGTGACACCGACCTTGTTCAGGATGTTGACGAGCTCGATCTGGGTACGCTGGCGAATCTGCTTGTCGAGCGCGGACATCGGCTCGTCGAGCAGCAGCAGCTTCGGGCGCTTGACCAGCGAGCGGGCCAACGCAACACGCTGCTGCTGGCCGCCGGAGAGTTGATGCGGCTTGCGCTTCGCGTACTTGCCCATCTGCACGAGTTCGAGCGCGGATGCGACGCGCGCCTTCAGCTCGGCCTTCGGCGTGCCTTCCTGCTTCAGCCCGAACGCGACGTTCGACTCGACCGACATGTGCGGGAACAGCGCATACGACTGGAACATCATGTTCACGGGCCGCTTGTACGGCGGCATCTGCGCGAGGTCCTCGCCGTCGATCAGGATCTTGCCCGACGTGACCGTCTCGAGGCCCGCGAGCATCCGCAGCAACGTCGACTTGCCGCAGCCCGAGCTGCCGAGCAGCGCGAACAGCTCGCCCTGGCGCACGGTCAGGTTGACGCTGCGCACGGCTTCGGTGTCGCCGAATTTCTTGACGACGTCGACGATCTGGACAAAGTTCTCGGCGCGCGCATCGGCGCCGGAGGAGGAAACGGAGAACGGCGCGCCCGCGACCGGCGCGCCCGACTGGCTATTCATGATGTGCTGCTTCTCTCCTGCGTTAGACGAACAAAGCCCCCGGGGGCACCAGGGGCTTCATGACTGCTGATTCACTTCGGCTCGCGTCAGCGGCCCGACTTCAGCTCGGTCCACAGACGCGTCTGCAGACGCTGGATTTCAGGCGGCAGCGGCTTGAGCAGGAACAGCGTCTTCACGACGTCGGCCGGCGGGTAGACGGCCGGGTCGTTCGCAACGTCGGGCCGCACGTACTTGCGTGCCTCGGCGTTGGCGCTCGGGTAGTACACCGCGTTGGTGATCGCCGCGTGCACCTTCGGATCCTCGATGTAGTTGATCCACTGCAGCGCGGCTTCCTTGTTCTTCGCATCCTTCGGGATCGCCATCACGTCGAACCACACCGGCGCGCCGCCCTTCGGAATGTAGTACTCGATCTTGTACGGCTTCTTCGCCTCGATCGCGCGATGCTTCGCGATCACGACGTCGCCCGACCAGCCGAACGCGAAGCAGATGTCGCCGCCGACCAGGTCGTTGATGTAGCCCGACGAGTTGAATTGCGTGATGTACGGACGGATCTTCTTCAGCACGTCCATCGCGGCCTTGTAGTCGGCCGGGTTCGTGCTCATCGGGTCCTTGCCGATGTAGTGCAGCGTCGCCGCGAACATCTGGTCGGGTGCGTCGAGCACCGACACGCCGCAGGTCTTCAGCTTCGCGAGGTTTTCCGGCTTGAACAGGATGTCCCAGTTGTCGAGCGGCACCTTGCCGAGCGCCTGCTGCGCCTTCGTCAGGTTGTACGCGAGGCCGGTCGTGCCGTATGCCCAGGGCACCGAGTACTTGTTGCCCGGGTCCGCGCCGGCGACGAGCGCCATCAGTTGCGGATCGAGATACTTGAGGTTCGGCAGCTTCGACTTGTCGAGCGGCGCGAAGATGCCGGCGGCGATCTGCTTGCCCGCGTAGTTGCTGGTCGGCACGACGATGTCGTAGCCCGAGCTGCCCGTCAGCAGCTTCGCCTGCAGCGTGTCGTCGCTGTCGTAGTTGTCGTAGCGGACCTTGACACCCGCCTGCTTCTCGAAGTTCGGGATCGTGTCCTTCGCAATGTAGTCCGACCAGTTATAGACATTGAGCTGCGTATCCTTCGCCGCTGCCGCCGACGCACCCACGCACAGCGCGAGCGCTGCGAACCGGCCCACTACCTTTGCTTTCATCCCGTTCTCCCTCCGGCCGGACGCGTTGCCCGGCTGCCGTCTGCCTCGTCATGGCGGCGCATTCTGGCGCGCCGCCCCTCGAAAACCCCGAAAACTACCATCATTCGCGCCCCGTCACAAAAAAATCATGCCGGTGTCGCGCAAACGGAACAGATTCCCGCCGCCGGCCCGTCGGGCCGCCCGTGCGGCGGGGCGTTCCGGGGGAATTCTATCGGGTAATCGGCGGCTGTCCACCGGGAAAAACGGACAGCGGCGAAGCCGCGTGCGCATGCCGGGTGCACCTGCCCGGCGACCGCGCCCCACGCGCGGCCCGACTGTCCCGCTCCCGCGCCGGGACAGCACGCCGTCGCGAGCGTCCGGCCCGGTCGCCGCGATGCATTAAAATGGCGGCTGACGATTCAATTGCGCGAACCCTCCGATGGCCTCCAATCTTCACGATCTTCCCGACAGCCCCTGCATCGGCGTGTGCTCGACGCTCTTCGACGAAGTCTGCAAGGGCTGCGGCCGCACGGCCGCCGAAGTCTCGAACTGGGTATTCCTGAGCGACGACGAGAAGCGCGCGGTGTGGGAGCGCATCACGCGCGAAGGCACCGCGATGCGCTTCCAGTACGACAAGCTGTAAATCCGCCGCCCATAAAAAAAAGCGGCATGCAGACCGCCATGCCGCCAACCCCAACTCTGTTCTTGTTCCGTCGCGTCTAGAACTTCATCCCGACGCCCACGCCGACGATCAGCGGATCGATGTGCAGCGTGCCGATGCCCTTGTCGCCCAGCGTCGCATCGGTGCTCATCCAGATCTTCTTCACGTCGACGTTCATGAACACCTTCTTGGTCAACTGCACGTCCACGCCGAACTGCAGCGCGGGGCCGAAGCTGCTCTTGTTGATCGACACGCCCTCCCCGCCGACGTTGAGCCCGTTGTTGTAGAAGTACGTGTAGTTCAACCCGGCGCCGACGTACGGGCGCACCTTGCCCGCATGGTTGAAGTGATACTGCAGCAAGAGCGTCGGCGGCAGCACGCCCACGCCGCCGAGATTGCCGAGGCTCGACGTCAGTTGATGCCGCGACGTGCCGAGGATCAGCTCGACGCCGAGGTAGTCGCGGATCATGTACGTGAAGTCGAGTTCAGGCACGATCGCGTTGTTCACGCCGGTGTTGATCGCGCCGAGCGTGTCGCTCGCGCGCTCGTTCGGCTGGATGCTGATCGCGCGCAGCCGGACCAGTACGTCCCCCTGGTTGATGCCGTCACCCGGCGACGCCGCGTGCGACAGCGACGGCATCGCAATGGCGGCCGCGACGACGGCTGCGGTGACACAAGTTCGAATCGTTTTATGCATGGTACGGACCCCCAAAGAATGGTTTCCATTCTCCCTGTAGGGTCTTTTCGTCATCTTGATATGGGTCAAGCCAGCGTAAACGTGGGACGGTTTGCCGCAGGCTCGGTCGCATTACCCGTCAGCAGCAGGTCGAGCAGATCGCGCACGCTGCGGATCGCACGGCCGAACGGCAATGCTTCGCGGCCACGGAAGAACAGCCCGTTCGCGACGTCGCCGCGCAGCGCGGCCGCGAGACGCGTGTCGATGCAGAAGTGGCCGAACTTCTCGATGCCGTCGCGCAGCCCGCATACGCTCAGGCATTCGAGCGCGGTCGGGCAGCGCTGCTTGAACGCGCCGAGCTTGTTGCGGATGCGCGTCTCGTTGCGCAGGTAACGATCGAGCCACGGCGTCTTCACCGCACGCGCGGGCAGGCCCGTCACGCTGACGAATTCGACGATGTCGTCGGGCGTCGCATCGGCGAGCACGCGCTTGAAGTGCGGATGCGCGTCGCCTTCTTCGGTCACCGCGAACGGCGTCCCGACCTGCACGCCGTTCGCGCCGGCCGCGAACGCCGCGCGCACCGTGTCGTGACTGTTGATCCCGCCGGCCACGATCAGCGGGATCGTGTCGCGGGCGATGCCGAGCGACGCCATCACCTGCGCGGTCTCGTCCAGCACGCGCGCGAAATCGAAGCGGGCGTCGTGCATATCGTCGATCTGCGTGACGCCGAGGTGGCCGCCCGCGTGCGCCGGATGCTCGATCACGATCGCATCGGGCAGGCGCCCCTTCTTCATCCACTTCTTCAGCACCAGCGCGATCCCGCGGCTGTCCGACAGGATCGGGATCAGCGCGATGTCGTGCCCTTGCGTGAGGTCGGGCAGGTCGAGCGGCAGGCCCGCGCCCATCACGATCGCATCCGCGCCCTCGTCGCACGCGACCCGCACGTAGTCCGCCTGCGCGCTCACCGCCTTCATCACGTTGACCGCGATCATCCCGCGCCCTTCGCTGTACGTTTTCGCGAGACGGATCTCGCGCGCGAGCGCGTCGAGGTTCGCCGCCTCGAGCGTCGCGCGATCGGGTTGCGCGCAGCACCGCGCGAGCAGATCCGCATGATGGTGGCGCAGGTCGATGCTCGCAATCGTGCCGACCGCGCCTTCGCGCGCGACGCTGCCCGCCAGCCGGTGCGCGGAGATGCCGACGCCCATGCCGCCCTGCACGACGGGCAGCAAGGTGCGGCCGCGGATCGTCAGCGGCGGAAAGGAAGTGCGTACGGTCATCTGAAACCTCGTCGGAACATCGGAACCGCGATGATCAACGATCCACCGCCGCGCACCTTGACGGCCGTCAATAAAAAACGGCACGCGAGCGTGCCGTATTTTTCCGGTTCGGGCCGCGCGCGGCGTTCAGACCGGCTTGGCCGGCTTCAACTGCATCGACTTGTACTCGAGATACTCGTCGAGCCCGTACACGCCGTTCTCGCGGCCATACCCCGACTGCTTGAAGCCGCCGAACGGCGCGGCGCCGTTCCACGTGCCGCCGTTGATGTCGACCTGCCCGGTGCGGATGCGGCGCGCGACGCGCATCGCGCGTTCGTCGCTGCCGGCCCACACCGCGCCGCCGAGCCCGTACGGCGAATCGTTCGCGATCCGCACGGCCTCGTCTTCATCGCGATAGGTGATGATCGACAGCACCGGGCCGAAGATCTCTTCCTGCGCGATCGTCGCTTTCGGATCGACCCGGCCGAACACGGTCGGCTTCACGAAGAAGCCCTTCGCGAGCCCTTCCGGCAAGCCGGTGCCGCCCGTCACGAGTTCCGCGCCTTCGTCGATGCCGCGCTGGATGTACGCCTGCACGCGCTGCTGCTGCGCGGCCGACGCCAGCGCACCGAGACGCGTCGCGTCCTGCCGCGGGTCGCCCGCGACGTACGCTTCGGCCGCGGCCTTCGCGAGCTCGCGCGCCTCTTCGTAGCGGGCCTCCGGCACCAGCATCCGCGTATGCGCGGAGCAGGTCTGGCCCGCGTTCAGGTAGCACGCGTTGACCGTGCCCTTCACCGCCGTCGCGAAATCCGCATCGTCGAGGATCACCGACGCCGACTTGCCGCCCAGCTCCAGCGCGACCCGCTTGACGCCCGCGGCCGCCAGCTCGGCCACGCGCTTGCCCGCGCGCGTCGAGCCGGTGAACGACACCATGTCGACGTCCGGATCGGTGGCCAGCACCTCGCCGACGACCGGGCCGTACCCGCACACGAGGTTGAACACGCCGGCCGGCAGCCCGGCCTCGTGGATCGCTTCGGCGAGCATGAACGCGTTGAGCGGCGCGACTTCGGACGGCTTCAGCACCACCGTGCAGCCGGCCGCGAGCGCCGGCGCGACCTTCAGCGTGACCTGGTTGAGCGGGTAATTCCACGGCGTGATCGCCGCGACGACGCCGACCGGTTCGCGCACCACCAGCGAATTGCCGACCTGCGCCTCGAATTCGAACGATTCGGCCAGCTTCGCGTACGCCTTCCAGTTGTAGATCGGGCCGCCGACCTGGATCGCGCGCGACAGCTTGATCGGCATGCCGACTTCGCCGGTGATCGACTGCGCGAGTTCCTCGCTGCGCGCCTGCAGGCGCTCGACGATCTTGCGCAGGTAGCCCGCGCGCGTCGCGGCCGGCGTGGCCGCCCACGCATCGAACGCCGCGCGCGCCGCGCGGATCGCGTCCTGCGCGTCGGACGCAACGCCCTCGGGAATCCGGCCGATCACGGCTTCGGTGCCCGAATCGATCACGTCGATCGTGCCGGTGCCGGCCGGTTTGCGCCATGCGCCGTCGATGTAGAACTGGTCGTAGATTTTCATCGTTTTCCGCCTCCAGGGAAGCCGCCATTCTAGCGAGCGTTTCGGTGACTGGTGTGACGAATGACAGCCGTTCGAAAGGGCCGGCACGCCCGCGCGCCGCTGCTCCGCCGCCCGCCGCGCGTGGCCGGGAAGGCATTCGTCGGGCCGCCGCCACGTCAGCATCCGCCCGGGTGCGCGGCCGGGCCCGCATCGTGCTATGTTTTTATTATCGGCACCGGCCCGTTGCGGCCGGCGCCGCCCGGAATCGACGCACTTCGTGAGCGCTGCCATGTCCGACGCATCCCATACCCTCGGCTCGCAAGACCGCCTGGAGCTGCTTTGCTGGCTCACCTGCGGCAACCTCGGCGCGTTTTACCTCAACGAATCATGGCCGGACGCCGCGTTCCAGGTGCAGGCCGCGCACCGCTGGCTCGACCGCCATCACCGCCAGGCCGACTGGCTGTCGGTCGCCAAGCTCGCGGCGCTCGCGCAGGACATCGCGAAGCGTCATGCGGGGTTCGTCGACGCGTCGTGGGCGCGCGACGCGGTCGAGGAAATCGTCGATACCGACGATCTCGACTATCGGGCCAAACTCGTGCAATGGGTGTACGAAGACTGCTGCAAGGCGCTCGCGGACAAGCGGCTGGCGGATTGAGCCGCGCAGTCGCCGCCTTGCGCCTTGCACGGGTCGCGGCATCGACTCGCGCGACGTGCTTTTAGCCGTGACGAACGTCACGGCCGGAATGATTGACGGGGGCACTGCGCATATACGCCGCCCCCCGGTGCCGGCACGCGCGATGCGTGCCGATGCGCTTACAGCAGCGACTTGGCTTGCGTGAGCACCTTGTCGCAGATCTGCTTGGTCACCTGCTGCTTCAGGCCGCCGCCGCTCAGGTCGAGCTTGCTGCCGTTGCCGGCGTCGAGAATCCCGCTCGCTCCGCTCGTATAGCCGCTGTCGGACGACGCGGACGCGTTGCCGCCGAGCTTGCCGATCAGTGCGTCCTTCACCGACGATGCGCCGCTGCCCGTTGTGCCGCCGAGGTAGTTGTTCTGGATACAGAACTGCAGCAGGCCCGCGACGTTGCCGGTGCTGCCCGACGTCAGCGACGCACCGCCGCCGCCCGTCAGCGCGCCACCAAGGCCGCCGAGGTTGCCGAGCGCCCCGCCGCGCTGCCGCCCGAATCGCCGCCACCACCGACCTGTTTCAGGACGTCGCCCAGTTGCGCATGGGCGACCGAAAACGGCGCGAGCAATCCGATCAGCGCGCCGGCAACGGTCGCGCGGTAAAGACGTGCATTCATGTAAAGCCTCCCGGTTGTGACTGCGTGAATACCGCGAATCGCATCCAAGGATACGCAATCGAGCGGGGCATGACAGCCTTCGAACCCGCATGAAACGTCAGGCATCGTGATATATCGCGGCGATTTGACGATGCTTGACGGACGGTTGCGCACGGCATCGCCGGCTCGGCAGGTGCGCAACCGCCGTGCCGTGTCG